>Ga0209228_1000057_pt1 | contig 47589 bp, 38 predicted proteins | sample METZYME_3_150m_FD_187547 | JGI IMG/M metagenome (GOLD analysis project Ga0209228, IMG submission 187547) | Marine microbial communities from oxygen minimum zone in mesopelagic equatorial Pacific - METZYME_3_150m (SPAdes) (version 2) | ecosystem: Environmental > Aquatic > Marine > Oceanic...
TGCCAAAGTAAATGTTCTTGAAGCGACGGCTCTTTTTGGTGCGTTGTTTCTATGCTTGGGCGTTCTGTATAATTTTCTGCTGAACTCCCTCGATCAATATTATCTTGAAAATATGTATCCCAATCCATGTCCGGATTCTCTAAGGTATGTTCTTCGCCATTGTTTTTTTCGTCGATTACTTCAAAGTTTTCTTTTGGTTCAGTAGGCTCTGTTTTTTCATCGCCTTCTAACTCATCTTGCAATTCATCATCTTCGAGAATCTCTTCCAGAACTGGATTCTCTGTTATTTCTTGACGTACCTGTTGAGCAAGTTCGAGGCGGGCTAATGGTAAGAGTTTAATTGCTTGCTGAAGCATAGGGGTCATAACGAGCTTTTGGCTCATTTTTAAGCTAGCGTTTAGTTTTAAATCCATTGCCATGATAAATTTCTACCGGTATTTTTTATAAAGAAAATTGGTTGCCAAGATAGATTTGCTTTACTTTTTCATTTTGTAGCATCTCATCTGGCAATCCAGACGCGATGATACTTCCTTCGTTGATAATGTATGTTCTATCTACCACACTTAGCATTTCTCTTGCATTGTGATCAGTTATCAGTATTCCAATATTTTTTTTTTTTAAATGAGAAATGATTGATTTAATATCAGCAATTGCAAGAGGGTCAATTCCTGCAAAAGGCTCGTCTAATAAAATAAATTGAGGTGATGTTGCCAGCGCCCTGCTGATTTCGACTCTCCTCCGCTCACCACCTGATAGAACATAAGCTTTAGCATTCTTTATATGAAGAATATTTAGTTCTCTTAATAAGGCCCGGGCCTTTTTTTTGCCTTCAAAGCTAGGGAGCTGCATTGCTTGCATTACTGCTAGTACATTATCTTCTACTGTTAATTTTCTGAATACAGATGGCTCTTGAGGAAGATAGCTAATACCTTTTTGAGCCCTTAAGTGCATTGGGAGTTTGGTTACATCCTCGTGAGCTAAAAATATACTGCCCGTATCAGGTGGAATAAGTCCAACTATCATATAAAAAGTGGTAGTTTTCCCCGCTCCATTTGGGCCCAAAAGCCCGACAATTTCTCCCCGTTCAACTGTGATGCTCAAGTCTTTTACTACAGGTCGGTTTTTGTAAGACTTAAACAGGTTTGTTATGCTTAAACAAGTCACTTAAATAGTTTTTTAGTTATCTTTTTACAGGGTTTAACTTTCTCTAAGCTCGAAAATAGGCTAATCCATTTCTGGCTTACCTTATATTTATGGTTTTTGGGTATATATCTTCGCTTTTACGCGTTCATTAACAACAAACCTATTTTTTTTCATTAAGAAGATCATTTCCCTACCTTCAATTATGTCATCAGCTTCCCAAGCAACAGCTTTGGGGTTACCTGTGAGTATAATTTTTTGGAGTTGTTCTAAGTAAACCGCGCGGTCACCTTTAGCTTTTTTATTACCCTTAGATATTTTTACATTCCCTATGGCTACTATTTCCTGAGTTTGTTTTTTATCCGGTGTATTGTAAACCTCAATAATATCCGATGTTATAGTCATTGCTTCTTTTATTACAGAAACATTTCCTGAGAATATAATTTTTTGACCACCATTTTCAGATCGCATTCTATCGGAAGTAATTTCAAGAGGACCACTACCACTTTTTAGGTCTTTTTCTTTTGTTGTTTGAGAAAAACCGAGTGTGGGTGAGAGACTCGATATAATAAATATCGAAACTATGAAAAAGATAGTTTTTAGAATTTTTGGCATTATTTATTTGTGGGTGCGAAATTTTGCTTGGAAAGAGAGTTGTTTGAAAGTTGATTTTTTATAATATCAGTTTCAACTAGTACTCTAACATTTCCCTTAAGCTCTAAATCATTGTTTTTATTTAATAAAGTTCCAAAATCAGCAAAAACTTTAAATTTTCTCATCTCATTATTGACAAAAGTATATTGGACGTTATTCATTTTTGTGGTTTCTTGTTTTTTGTTAATTTGTGCTAAGTCAGCTTTTAGTTCCCAATCTCTTCGACCTGAATTCTCATGAATAACTTTAAAATTCTTGATTTTTACGTCAAGTCCATCTTCATCAAAATTTATGTCTACACTGTCGGAAGTGGCTTTAAAAGTAGACATGAAAATATAACTTGCGTAGCATAGCACTGAAATGGCAATTAGCAGCATTAGGGTTCTTATTTTTTCAATCATTAGTTATTGATATATAATGGAATACTCGCTTTAAAATTATTATTGCAACATAATTCTCCCACAAGGCACAATTTTTGTAAAGGGGATAGTAGAGACCTTGTTTTTGCTAATTTTTTAGAAGAGGTGGCACAACGAGCGTTTACTTTGCCCGATTACTTCAATCTCGAAGGTTCTTCGATTAGCTTCTTCAATGCGTATTCGAATTTCGATTCTTTCTTCAATTCCCAGTCCGGGTTGGTCGGGTTTATTCTTTTGGTAGAGCTTTTCCGCCCACTCGATAATGCTCACGCTTTTGGAGAATAGGTTTTCTTCGAGGCCAAGTGCTTCAATTTCTGAAATTGATTCTAGGCGGTAAAGGTCTATATGATTCACCGGAGTAGGTCCTTGATAGATATTTAGCAAGGTGAAAGTAGGGCTTCGGATATGCTCTTCCTTTTCAATACCTAGACCTTGACAAACACCTTGAGTTAGAGTTGTTTTTCCTGCACTGAGATCACCAAATAGTAAAACTATGTCACCAGGTTTTAGGGATTGACCCAATCTTTCGCCAAACGCAAAAGTTTTTTGATGATTATCTGTTGATATCTTCATAATATTATTTAACTCAATATACGTTTCATTGTTTCTGGAAGGGTACGTAGTAGGTCACCCGCAATAAGGTTTGTTTGACTTTCTCCTTTTACAAAAATGTCTCCTGATAAACCATGAAGATAGGCCCCAGAGATTGCAGCTTTCGATGGTGAAAAACCTTGAGCGACGAGTGATGCGATAACTCCTGTCAAGACATCACCAGAGCCAGCTGTAGCCATGCCTGGGTTTCCGGTTGGATTTATTGTTGTTACTCCATTTGGTTGAGAAATAATAGTGGCAGCACCTTTAAGAACAACGGTTACTGAGTGTTTCTGTGCAAAGTTTCTTGTATAGTGGATTCTTTTTTTTAATATTTTTGAGATCTCGATTCCGGTAATCCGTGACATTTCTTTTGGGTGTGGCGTAAGAATAGCATTTGATTGTAATTGATTAAGGGTATCAGGGTTTTGTGCAATGCTATTAAGGGCATCTGCGTCAATAATTAAGGGACAGTCTATTTTTGGCAGGAGTTCGCTTAATAGTTGAACTGTTTCAGGCTCAGTTGATAATCCAGGCCCTATAGCTATTGCTGACTTTCCTCTAGAATGCTCTAGAAGAATTTTTTTTGATGAAAGAGCAAGGGTCCCTGCTTTAGTTTCTGGGGCAGGGACCGTCATAACCTCTAAAGGGTGAAACTCGTAGGCTTTCTGGCAGCTTTCTGGTAGCGCTAATGTTACTAACCCGCACCCCATGCGGAGTGCAGCGAGTGCAGTTAATCCGGCTGCACCACCTTTCCCTGTGGATCCAGCAATTACTAGAACATGTCCATAGTTACCTTTATGACTGCAAGCTGAACGTTGGGGAAACCAGTTCTGAATATCAGTTTCTTCTATTACTTCAACTTTTAAAGCTTGTGAAGTAATCAATTCCGTTGGCATTTTTATGTCAATTAATTCAATTTCTCCCATTAACTCTGCTGCTGGAAAGAGGAAGTGGCTATGTTTGAAAAGAGCGAGTGCTAAAGTTAGATCAGCTCTTATGCAGACTCCCATCAATGTGCCAGAATCGGAATCTATTCCAGAAGGCATATCTATTGATGTGGTGTATTTTTCTGAGCAGTTAATTTTTTCTACGGTTGTTTTGTATAGTCCACCGACTGCTCTGGTAAGACCTGTTCCGAATAGTGCATCAATAATGATGTCACACTTTTTGAGATGAGTATCCAAAAAATGCAAGTTTGTTTTATCTAGTTCTATAATTTCGACCCCAAGCTTCAAAGCTAATTCAGCGTTTGTAGCTGGGTCATCCGTGAGACTATCAATTTTTTCGAGTAGTAAAACCGTAACACGAATATTCATGTTAAAGAGCAGGCGAGCTAGGACAAAACCATCTCCTCCATTATTTCCTTTTCCACAAAAGATAAGTACTCTCTTTTTAGAAAGTTTCTTAAATCTTTTATTTAAAGCCTTAACGATCCCTAGTCCAGCATTTTCCATAAGCTCAAGTCCCTTGATACCGTATGAACTTGTAGCCAGTGCATCTATTCTTTGAGTTTCTTTAGATGTGGCAACTTTTTTCATTTATAAGGTTAAAGAATTATAGATGGGGGAAAATAATTACTATTAGTAAATGTATCAAGAGGTTAAACGTAAATTGAATAGGGGTAATCGGAGGAAGATTGTAGCTCCATTTCATTTTTTGTGGGAGTTAGTCCATTTATAACAGCAAATTGAAATGGACAATCATAGCCCAGTTCGATCTTTTTTTTTCGGGTAAGAGAATTGTATTGTTCTTCATTCAAAAGAAATACGGTGTTAAAGAAATAGTTTTTTATAAATAATTCAACTTTGAATGGTTTGTTTTTTAATTCTGGTAAAGCAGCAACGCGTCCTTTTTCATTATCATGATTGTAGTTAAAGCCAAACCGAAGAATTACGTCATATAAAAAACAAAAATGGTAAGTATTCATTATATGCCAAGCACTAAGGTCGTCTAATCCCTCCTTAAGAATGGATAATAAGTTGTCAAAAATAAAATAGCTACCCATTTTATGTGAATACGGGTAAAACTTTTTAGAGTCTTCAGGCCAATATTCTTTAGGTTGGCGTTCTAAGAAATCAATAACTTCTATTTCTTCGGTTAGGGCGACGGTAAGAACCTTGTAAGGATCAAATAGTTCATTGTGTTCAAAATCAGAAATCTGAGAGTTTGGTTTAGGGGCAATCTTTTGAAGATTATAAATTCTGTTTTTAAAAATTAACATTTTGATAAAAATAGTAAATGATTAAGTCTGTGATTATACTATGAAAGGTATGCTGAGAAAAAGTAAGAGAATTTCTTTTAACGATACTTTCGTTTAGTTGGAGAGTCTAGGTATGTCGATTTACCATTTTTTTGTTAAAAGACTGGGAGGCGGTGGTGTAGAGATTTCAAAATATAAGGGCAATACGATTTTAATAGTTAATGTGGCTTCGCAGTGCGGTTTTACAGAACAATACCAAAGCCTTCAGAGATTATATGATAAATTTTTAGAGAAAAACTTTTCTATTTTAGCGTTTCCATGTAACGATTTTTTAAATCAAGAGCCGGGCTCTGGTGAGGAAATTTTAGAGTTTTGTGGTAGGGGTTATGGTGTTAAGTTCGATGTCTTTGAGAAAGTTAAAGTTAGAGGTACCGACGCACACAGTTTGTATCATTTTTTGCAAGCAGAATCTTTTCCAGTTATTAGACCAAAAGGAATAAAGGCCAAGCTTTTTCAGCTTTTTACTCATATTAATTTTTTGCTAAAAGAATTCAGGTTTCCCAACTCGGGAGAGGTTTTGTGGAATTTTCATAAATTTGTAATTGGAAAAGACGGTGAAATAATAGGGCACTTCTCAAGTGATTGCGATCCATTTGAGCCTCGACTAATCGCCTGTATCGAAAGCGAACTAAAGGAGCGAAGTAGTCATAATAAACATACCCTCTAGTGTGTTTTACTCTTTAAACAATCGCCTTATTAGGATAAGGATTGTAATAATATTTTTATTGCCTTTAAAAAATAAAAATGTAGTCCCATTTTATGTAAAAATTTGTATAATCCACTCTATTGATTATGATTTACTTAATACCCTTCTGTTAAAGTAGGAGGCAATTTTATCTAAATTGTTTATTGATAAAGGCATTGTAATTGAATGGATATCACCCAACTAAAAAAATCTTTAAAGTCTTTTAAACTAAATGATTCGGCTTTGGATGGTTATATTAAGCTTTATAGCAAGCTCAATGCGAAGCCAAAAAAATTTAATCGCTGGAAGTCTCTCATTAACCCTGATGAGAAAAAACTTACCCAATATTTATCCCTTCCGGTTCCCGATAAAGAATCTATAGAGGCAACACTTGCCCGCTTAGCTGTTTGTAAACTCAATGGAGGACTTGGTACGAGCATGAACTGCCAAGGGCCTAAATCTGCAATCGAAGTACGTGGGAAAAAGACTTTTGTTCACCTTCTTGCTGAGCAGGTAGCGGGTTTCAATAAAAAATATCACGCTGATGTTCCTCTTATGTTTATGAATAGCTTTTATACTCATGATAAAACTGAGCGTATTCTTGGTAGGGCTGCCGATGCCACACGAATTTTATCTTTTTGCCAGCAAGCTTATCCAAGGCTTCTAGAAGATGATAGTGGCTTCCTTAAACCCAAAAAATCAAATAATGATGCATGGTATCCACCCGGTCATGGGGATTTATATTCATGTATTCTGAAAAATGGTTATCTCGATTTATTAATAAAGGAAGGCCGAGAGTTTCTTTTTATTTCAAATGCCGATAATTTAGGAGCTGTGATTGACCTTAAAATCCTGAATTATATTATTGATGAAGATATTCCTTTTTTAATGGAAGTAACTGCCAAGACTCCTCCGGATATGAAAGGTGGGGTACTTTGTCAGGAAAAGGCTCAGCTGAAGCTTTTGGAAATTGCAGATGTGCCCCCTGAGCATTTGGCGGAGTTTTGCGGCAATGAAAAGTTTAAATTTTTTAATACGAATAATATTTGGATTAACTTAGTCCGCTTGAAACAAATGCTTATAGATGATTTGCTTGATATGGATTTGATTATAAATCGTAAGCAAATCAAAAAACAAAATATATTACAGTTGGAAACTGCCGTGGGATCTGCGCTTAATTCATTTGATGGCGCGGTGGGAATCAATGTGCCCAGAAGTAGATTTTTGCCTGTGAAGAAAACCAGCGACCTTCTACTTATCCAGTCTGACCTTTTTAGCCTCGATCGAGGGACTTTAAAAAGAGATTTGGCGATGGGTAGATCTAATCTCCCCAAAATTAATTTAAAGGACCCATTTAATGATTTGAAGGAATTTCAACAAAGAATTCCAGTTCCTCCTGATATCAAAGAATTGGATTCTCTTGAACTACAGGGGCAAGTTAGATTTAATGGTAAGGTCACATTGAAGGGGAACGTTCGTCTAGTTTCTGCTAAAAAAAAAATACGAATTCCTAAGGGGGCAGTTCTCGATAACAAAACAATAGAATCTTAATACTTTAGTAAACGAATGAATTCCTTTATTAAAACAAACTTGATTCACATTGTTTTTTTTAACGTCCCAATCTATCCCAATGCTTTTGGGTTAATTAGATATCTTTTTACTGAAAAACATTGGGTCAGACATATTCCTACCTATTATTTGGCTCACCTTCCTATAGAAATCTATTCAAACTTAACGGGTATAGATTTTTATTATTAAATATATATACTTATAGATATATACTTAAACCACTTTATTATATTTTTGTTTTGGCATTTGTTTTATAGTGATCTTTTTAATTTATTTTATAGGATAACCCCTTTTCCTGGTTATTCCAAAAAGCTTGAATTATTTAACTTTATATTGCGTTATTTTTGGACACTAAGCATATTATTTCCGTTGCTGAAATCTTTTGTTGATTTGAATTCCGACATGGTGTAAAGTTTGGCCTAGTTTAGATTAGGAAATAGAACTATTTTTGTTTTTTGTATATTATTTAATATTTGAAAATTGGGAGGGCGGCTGTCTTTAACGGCCCCTTGAAGAAAGCTAGTAAACTGAATGTTTAACCAGGGTAAGGGAGGAACTATTATGAAGAAACTTGCACTTGCACTCATCACCGCGGTATCTGTTTTATGTTTGACTACTTTGGCATTCGCAGGAAGCTTAGCTCCGGGGGCTAGTGTTACCTGTAACAATGCTAGTAGCATAACTCTTGAATCTGCAGGAAGCCACGCAGAGGACAGAGCTAATGCCAACTTTGTTATTTGGAAATCTTCAAACTTTACAACGATTCCTATTTCATTAGGGCCTTCTGACACAAGTGGGCTCGTTGGCAACAGTTCTGGGAACTCGAAGCCAACAAAGGTTAAGTGTAAAGATACAACCCAGTGTATTCCAGGCGCAATAGATAGTACACCTGCTGGCGTGCGTCCAATGGACAGTAAAGGTCGTAAAAGTGTAACTTTGGGTAGCCAAAGTAATTTTAGTCGTGGAGATTCTATTGGAGATATTAGTGGTGAAGTTAGAATCACCAATACAGGTACAGTCCCAGGAAACGTAACTTGTGGCTAACCTTCTCTAGGTAACATAGATTAACAAAGAGCCAGTCCGGATTTTCCGGGCTGGTTTTTTTTATGCCTTCAGGTTTTTGATTTATATTTAAAATGCTATAAGAATAGAAGTTGCTAAAATCACCCGGTAAATAATAAAAGGCATCAGACCTAGTCTTGATACAATCCCTAAAAGTAATTTGATCGAGAAATAACCAACTATAAAGGATACTAGGAGCCCTATTCCTAATTGCGCACCTGACAAATGGACAGAGTTTATGGGTGTTGATAGAAAATGCAGTGTTTTATGTATTCCTGCAGCAAAAATAATTGGCGTGCCTAGCAAAAAAGAAAATTTAGCAGCTTTAGTAGGTGATAAGTTTGCTAAGAGCCCTGCTGAAATTGTAATACCAGATCGAGAGGTTCCCGGTAAAAGTGCAATCGCTTGAGCAAAGCCAATAAACAGTACCTTACGTAAAGTCAGTTGTGTGATTTTGGATTCAGTTAATTTTTTGTTTATAGAATAACGTTCAGCAGCAAAAAATATAAATGACCAGAATAATAGATTCCATGCTACAAAAGTGGTGTTACGGAGTTCTTGTTCTATCAGGTTTCCCCAAAGCAACCCAATGATACCAGCTGGAAAGGTAGCCCATATAATATGCCAGGCTAATTTATTGTGATCTGGACTTTTGTCACGATTAAATAATCCGTAAGTTAGACTTGCCAGGTCTTTGTGAAAGTACATTATAATGGCTAATAGCGTTCCAAGATGCAGGATAGCATCCATTGCCAAACCCTGGTCTTTAAAATCGAATAGCTTCGGTACTAAAATAAGATGCCCAGAACTTGACACAGGGAGAAATTCGGTTAATCCCTGAATGATACCGAGAAGTATAATATTTATATATTCCATATACATTTAATAATAAAAATTACAGGTGTAAGAGGGTGGCTATTAGGCATCCTGTAAATATATAGTAAAGCAGTGTTGTTTAATATTGTGGCAATAAGCAGGAGTTAGTTTCTTCATGCGAGATATATCTTTAGGGTAGGTGATTTTTTTTGCCATCTTTATAGATCATACTATCTCATAATTAACTTATTCAACTAAAATTAGAAGGATAAAGTTAAGATCTTGTGATTGCTGGTTTTTTAATTTTATGATATCTTACGCCTGGTTTCATCGCTGTTTTAATGGGTGTTGTTCCTACCTTTCAATCTCTTTTCCTTTTCTTTTTGCGATTTTTTTTATTTGGTTTTTTTTATGAAAAAGTTTTCACGTATAGACCGACTGCCACCTTATACATTAGGTATTGTCAATGAGCTTAAGCATAAAGCTAGGCAGAGAGGTGAAGACATCATAGACTTCGGTTTAGGAAACCCTGATCAACCAACACCAAAACATATTATTGATAAATTATGTGAAGCTGCTGTTAAAAATGGAAACCACAGGTATTCATTATCTAAAGGAATTTATAAGTTACGCTTGGCTATTACTGATTGGTATAAAAATCGGTTTAATGTTGAAGTTGACCCGGAGTCAGAGGCCATTGCAACTATCGGTTCAAAGGAAGGAATTTCTCACCTTGCAATGGCAATTACCTCCCCGGGTGATTCTATTCTTGTCCCAACTCCTACGTATCCAATACATACCTATGCATTTATATTATCTAATGCTGATGTAATACAGGTTCCAATGAATAAGGGCGTAGATTTTTTTGATGCATTGCTAGATACCTTTAAAAGGAACTGGCCTAGGCCAAAAGTTCTTATTATAAACTTTCCGGCAAACCCCACTACTGAGATTGTTGAGATAGAGTTCTTTGAAAAAATTGTAGAATTTGCTAAAGAACATGACTTGATTGTGATTCATGATTTTGCATATGCGGATTTAGTTTATGACGGATATAAGGCGCCCAGTTTTCTTCAAGTTTCGGGAGCAAAAGACATTGGTGTTGAGTTTTTTACATTATCCAAAAGTTATAATATGCCTGGATGGAGAGTTGGATTTGCTGTAGGCAATAAAGATCTGATTTACGCATTATCTAGAATTAAAAGTTATCAAGATTATGGAATGTTTCAACCTATTCAAATTGCAGCAACAGTTGCGCTTAACGGTCCGCAAGATTGTGTTACAGAAATTAATGAGATGTACTATAGTCGCAGAAATGTGCTTTGTGAGGGTTTGAATCGTTCTGGTTGGTTAGTTGACAAACCTAAGGCGACGATGTTTGTTTGGGCGGAAATTCCAGACCGATATAAACCTATGGGCTCCCTTGAATTTTCTAAACTGCTTTTAGAAAAGTCTAAAGTTGCGGTTTCTCCAGGAATTGGGTTTGGCGAGGGAGGCGATCACTTTGTCCGTTTCTCATTGGTAGAGAATGAGCACCGTATTAGACAAGCAACACGAGGAATTCGTGAACTTTTTTAGATTTTTATAGACTTTTTTTGTTAGTTATCAAGATTAAATAATTGCATATATTTACTTGTTCATTTTGGAATATTCATGATGCGTAAAATTAATGTTGGCATAATTGGTTTTGGAACCATTGGCTCTGGAGTTTATAAAATACTTCAAGAAAATAGAGATATTATTAGTAAACGTCTTGGCGCAATTATTGAAGTTGTAAAAATAGCTGATCTTGATATCACGACAGATAGAGGTGTTAAAGTTGATTCTGGGACATTGACGAGTGATGTTCAAGAGATAATAAAAAACTCTGAAGTGAATATAGTAGTCGAATTAATAGGTGGCTATGAACCTGCAAAATCTTTAATGCTTCAGGCAATTCATGAGAACAAGCATGTTGTAACGGCAAATAAAGCTCTTTTAGCAAAGCATGGTAATGAGATTTTTTCTATGGTTGAAGATCAGCAGGTATCATTAGGATTTGAAGCAGCAATAGGTGGGGCGATACCTATTATACGAGCTATTAGAGAATCTTTTGTTGCTAATCAAATTAATTCTATTGAAGGAATTGTAAACGGTACTGCGAATTACATTCTTAGTAAGATGTCCGATGAGCATTGTAGTTTCGACTTAGCTCTAAAAGAGGCTCAAGATAAGGGTTTTGCCGAAGCTGATCCAACATTTGATATCGAGGGAATTGATTCTGGGCATAAAATAGCTATTTTATCCCAACTTGCCTATGGGACTCCTATAAATTTTGACAACATCACTATTCAAGGTATCTCTGGAATATCTTTAGATGATATTGAGTTTGCGCAGGAGTTTGGGTATCGCATTAAGTTGCTTGCTATATCAAAGTTTGATGGGGCTTCTATCGACATCAGAGTACATCCCGCTATGATTCCTCAAAATAACCCAATGGCTAACGTAAATGGTGTTTTAAATGCAATTCGAGTATGTGATGATCTAATGGAAGAAAATATTCTTATAGGTCACGGCGCTGGATCACTTCCTACTGGAAGTGCGGTAGTCGCTGATATTATAGAAATAGCTAGAGATATTATTTCAGGGTCTAAGCTTAGAGTACCGCCTCAGTCTTTTCAAAATACTGCAATCCAAACGATTCCTATATTGAATATTGAATCGATTAATTCAGAATATTTTTTGAGATTTAGTGTGCTTGATAATTCTGGTGTGTTGTCGCGTATTTCAGGGATACTTGGTAAGCATTCTATTGGTATTTTGTCAGTTATTCAGAAGGGACGTTGTGATCAAGGTAGGGGTGTCCCTTTAATAATGATGACGCATCTTGTTAATGAAAAAAATATTCAGCTTGCCCTTAAAGAAATTGATGAGTTAGAAGTTGTTTGTGAAAAATCCAATTTTATTAGAGTTGAGAAATGAAGATGAAACTCGATGCTTGGTTTCAATGTATTAACGGTTGTTCCGGTAGGCATCCACTCAACCAGATTATTTATAGATGTCCTCAATGTGATGAACTTCTTGAAGTTCAACATGATATGGAATTGCTTAAACAACTAGGTCCTGATGAATGGAAAGCACTATTTAAGGATAGAGTGGGCAGACATGAATGGCCATATGGCAGTTCGGTGTGGGGTAAGAAAGAATGGGTTTGTCCTAACCTAGATAATAAGAATGTTGTGTCAACTTTGGAAGGTGGGACCAATCTTTTTTGGGCTGAGCGGTTAGGAACCCAACTTGGGTTGGAGGATTTATGGATCAAACAATGTGGAATGGCTCATACGGGTTCTTTTAAAGATCTTGGAATGACAGTTCTTGTTTCCATGGTGAAACAAATGATTTCTGAGGGGAAAAATATAAGAGCTGTGGCATGCGCTTCTACTGGTGATACTTCGGCTGCTCTCGCTGCTTATTGCGCTGTTGCGGGAATCCCAGCTATCGTTTTTCTTCCGCGAGATAAGGTTTCCTTAACTCAATTGATTCAGCCAATTACACATGGAGTTCTTACTCTTTCTTTAGATACCGACTTCGATGGGTGCATGAAACTAGTGAAACAGGTTTGCGAAAAAAATGATATATACCTTGCTAACTCAATGAACTCTTTACGTATTGAAGGTCAAAAAACTATTAGTTTTGAGTTGGTCGAGCAGTTTAATTGGGAGGTCCCTGACTTTGTAATTGTTCCTGGTGGAAATTTAGGGAATGTTAGTGCAATTGGACGTGGATTTGAAATGTTAAAAGAACTAGGCTTGATTAATCATTATCCAAGGCTTGTTTGTGCTCAGGCTGCCCAAGCTGACCCATTATATAGAAGTTATAAGTCTGGATTTAAGAAATTTGAAGCAATTCAAGCAAAACAAACTCTAGCATCTGCTATTCAGATAGGTGATCCTGTAAGCATTAAAAAAGCAATTAGGACTTTGCAGGATTTTGATGGGATTGTTGAAGAGGCTTCTGAGTCTGAATTAGCAAATGCAGTTGGGCGTGCGAACCTTACGGGACTATTTTGTTGTCCTCATACTGGAGTTGCATTAGCGGTTCTTGAAAAACTTGTAAAACAAGGTGAAATTAATAAAAGCGACCGGGTTGTCGTCATCTCAACGGCTAACGGATTAAAGTTTACGGATTTTCTTCATAAATACCATACAGGCAGCCTTGAAGGAATATCTTCTGAGTTTGCTTATGCCCCGATGGACCTTCCCGCGGATTATGAGAAGGTAAAGGAAGCCGTTTTAAATAGTGTTGATCATTAATTCATATGAAAAATAAAAAAACATATACATATTTATTTTATGGTTTTGCACTAATTTATTTTTTAAATTTTAATATAGTAAGTGCTTTACCTAATGAAACTAGTCAAGTTTTCTTTCAAGATGGGGAGATTTCTGTAGGAGATATTTATTGCGCCGAAGAGCAAAGTAATTCTGATTGGTGTTCGGATGAAGTCCCTCATAAAGTAATGCTTAAAGCATTTAGTATTGATAAGTATGAAGTAACCAATTTTGATTATATGAAGTGTTTTGCTGAAGGAGTATGCAATCCTAACGATTTGCATGAAACTCGTCCTAATGATTTTAATGGGATGAAACAGCCTGTAGTTTTTATTTCGTGGGAGGATGCACAAACTTTTTGTAAGTGGCGTGGTGGTAATCTTCCAACGGAAGTTCAATGGGAACGTGCAGCACAAGCTGATAATCCTGGAGGAGCTCACTTTAAACAAATCTATAATAATGGAGCCCCTGTTGATGTAGGTACTCAGCGCCCAAACTCTTATGGCCTTTATGACATGATGGGTAACGTGTACGAATGGACATTTGATTGGTATGGTCCTTATCAATTAGAAAATAACGCATCCGACCCAAAAGGTCCATCAACTGGAAAAGAAAAGGTTGTGCGAGGCGGTGCTTGGCATTCTCCGAGTCATTACTTACGTTCTTCAGATCGTGTTGCTAAGGTTCCTGAGTATAAATATAGTGATGTGGGTGTGCGTTGCGCCTATTCGATTAAATAGAAAGGTAGTTTGATGGATGACTTAAAAGAACTGGTAATTATAGGCTCAGGACCTGCTGGGCATACAGCAGCTATTTATGCAGCTCGAGCTAATTTAAAACCATTTATGTTTGAAGGTTATGTGACAGGAGGTTCTGCTGGAGGTCAATTAACGACCACCACTGATGTTGAAAACTACCCTGGATTTCCAGAAGGAATTCAAGGGCCAGAATTAATGCAACTCTTTCGTAAGCAGGCTGAACGTTTCGGGACAGAGATGTTTGGAGAAGATATTATTGAAGTTGATTTTTCAAAAAGGCCATTTGTAATAAAATCAGATCAAAGAGAAGTGAGAGCAAAATCTGTAATAATTGCTACTGGAGCTGTCGCACGTAGAATGGGAGTCCCTAATGAAGAGAAAATGTGGAACAATGGTATGTCCGCCTGTGCTGTATGTGATGGAGCTCTGCCATTTTTTAAAAATCAGCCACTAATGGTTATCGGTGGCGGTGATACTGCCGTAGAAGAGGCTAGTTATCTTACAAAGTTCGGTTCTATCGTTTACCTTGTTCATCGGCGTGATGAGTTAAGAGCTTCCAAAATTATGCAAAAGCGTGCTTTCGATAATAAAAAACTTGAGATTATATGGGACACAGTTTTTGAAGATGCTATTGGCGATGACTTTGTTACAGGTGCGCGAGTGCAGAATGTGAAATCAAAAGAGGTGAAGAATATTTCAGTTGCAGGAATATTTTATGCAATTGGTCATACACCCAACACTCAGATGTTTAAGGGGCAATTAGATCTAGATTCTACAGGATATATAAAAGTTAAATCAGGGACGCAAGAGACCAGCGTTGAGGGAGTCTTTGCCGCAGGGGATGTTCACGATCATAAATACAGACAAGCTGTGACAGCAGCTGGAACAGGATGTGCTGCAGCTTTAGAAGCTGAACGTTGGCTCGCAGAACAGAACATATAAGGGTATAAATTTTTATTTTAAGAGAATCGAGTTTATGTCGAATATTGTTCATTAAACATAATACTTAGAACCTTCAGGGTTATCTAAGTCCTTCCATTTTATTCCGCTACTTTCCTTATTCTGTTTAAATAATAATCTCTTACTTCTAAACCTTGACTTTGTCATTATTGAGTCTTATTAAAACTAGTATCTGAGTGTTGAATTGAAAGAGATTTCATGTTAAGTTATTGTATTATATAGTATTATTTAATAAGTCTTTGGTTTTTAAGATATTTACCGTTAATAAAGTATAGATAGGTTCTTGCAATTTTTTGTATTGCGGTTTTTGGGCGTTATTCAAAACGGGCTTTGAATACGCTCCTACAAAGAAACGAGAAGGAGTTCACCCCTTCTCGTTTTTTTATTACCAATTGTTAATAAACCAACAGCTCCTTGTGCATTGGATAATACAGTGCTTTTTTGATTAGTCGTGTTTCCTCTAGTTTCCTAAAAAGTTTTTCGTATTGGATGAGTTGGTTGTGATAGCGGTCTTTTTCATTTTTAAAAAAATCTTCCAGGTTTGCTCCCATATGTTCCCCAGTTTTGTAATCTATTATCCATCGAACATTTTTTTCGTCAATGAACGTTCTATCAATAGTTCTTGATTGAAAATTATTTTTTTTCACCTGAGTCAAAGAATACTCACAGCGTGCATCTTTATGCGCATCAAGAATCCACCTTCCTATATCGTGGTCCAATATATTGCGGAGCATAGTTCGGCCTTTTTTAATTTCTTCCTGAATCATTCCAGAAGGCAAACCTTGTGATTTTAAAGCTGCAGGCAAGTTTGATTGTAATTTTTTAATTCTTTCTTCGGTCCAGTATTTTTTTCCCTCTTCTGCTAGGACCTGAAAGTATTTGTGCATAACTATTCCGAGGCATCTAGCACCACTGCCGGCCCAAGCAAACTCTGGAGATTCTAATTCATCTTGGAGTTCCATTGTTTCACCCAATTCTATACTTGGAGGAGTTTTTGGTAACTTATAGCTTTCTTTAAGTCGCCATATTTTCGGTTTGTGAATATTTTTTGGATTTTCTAAAGTTTGTGCATTAATTTTTTTGGAACAAGCTTCTTGAGACCACTTTTCCCCAATATAAGGCCATAAATTGTTTAAGAGTGACCCCTTTCTCGGGATAGCCATATTATTATTGGAAAATTGACCAAATAGATGAAGCTGTAACTTTGTCCGTGTAGCCGCTACGTAAAGGAGGCGTAATGTTTCATAATCCGATTTATCTCGATCAAATTGAGATAAAAAATTGTAGATTTTGGATGAGGGTCCTCCTTTTTCCTCTATTGGAGCAACTAATAAATCGTCACCATGAGGCATCCAATAGACCAGCCGTTTTTCCTCTGCCTTTGAAGTTTTTTCAAGTCCAGGGATTATGACAAAATCAAACTCAAGGCCTTTCGCTTTATGCATTGTCATTATTTGAACTGTGTTTTCTGTTTCAACCCAAGAATTCGAAAATAAATGGTCTATGTCATTTTGAAATATACGAATGTTTGATAATTCATTTGCTTCAAGGAATTCGCTGACTTTATCAAAAAATATTTCTATATCTGAAAAAGTATCGGGGTTTGCGCAGGCTGGCCCACCCAGATTAATCCAGCAGCCTTCAAGTAGATCTCTAAAGTTGGATAATGGAAAAGCCTTTAAAGATTCGCTAAGTACAGAGACGAATTGTTTAATTCGTCGTTGCCCAGTTGGACTAAGTTTTTTAATACGTTTATTAGTATTTAATAATTTCCATATAGAAGTATCTTTATCAGCATCACAGACTTTGTGAAGATCGGTCAAAGACAATCCACACCAAGGAGCGCGAAGAATAGACAACCATGCTACTCGATCGTTTAGAGAAGTAAGCGCCCGCATTAAGGAGAGAAGGTCAGTTATTTCAGGACGTGAAGTGAGCGAATCAATATCTTCAGCACGAAATCGTATTTTTTTGTCATGAAACTCCTTTATAATAGACTTTAAATGATTTCGGGCTCGCACAAGAATTGCTATAGTTTTTTCGGGGTGTTTTTCTTGAAGAGTCAAAACTATATTAGCTACTTCAATTGCTTCCATATTTTCTGATGTACTATTTATAGGGTAAAGAAAAACGCCAGATTCGCTTGTTTCAGTTTGTTTTGCACTTGAGTGTGAATAGGTTATTGCACCCAAGTCTTGATTGTTTTTTTTCGGAAAAATTAATTCAAAACATCCATTGATCCAGTCAACAATGGGTTTTTTTGATCGAAAATTAGTTTGTAGTGAAATAAAATTTAAATCAATTTGACCAAGGCCTTCATTTTTTGTCTTAAGAAATAATCCAACCTCTGCATCGCGGAATCTGTATATAGATTGCATAGGATCACCGACAATAAACATAGTTCGACCGTCACCTTGAGTCCATCCAGCAGTGAGTCTAATTAAAAGATCATATTGTTTATAAGAGATATCTTGGTACTCATCCACAAGTATATGCTGAATTTTATTGTCAAGATAAAGTAAAAGATCTGTCGGGTTATCCTCAGTACCCAAGGCTTCTCTTGCAGAAAGAGAAATTTCTGTAAAGTCTGCTTTTCCCTGATCGTTAAAAATACTTCTTAGTGTTTCAGCCATATCTGGTAATAGTAATAAAGTTGATTTTAATACTATCCATTCGTTATCGGTGAACATGGGATCTGGTAAATCGCGTACCCTTTGAAGCTTTTGTAGAAAAATTTTATATTCGCTTAATATCTCTAGCAATTTGCTAAAGTCCAACTTGTTTTTATCTTGGCCCTGAGGAAACCCAATTGCCTTTGTGAATTTTTTTCTTATGAATCCTTCTTTGGTTAGAATCAATTCGGCAATTGCTTTCCAGGAGTTTAAACTGTTAATTTTACCTTCTGGTATGGAGGTTATATTTTCTAATTTAGAGATAGGGTTCTGTATATTATTTTTTAGACAGTTTTTCCCAGCAAAGGAAGCTATTGGTATAATTGATTCCAATTCTTTGGGCGTAACACTGCATAGGTCCCTAAGAGTTGATTCAATTAGTTTGGAGAAAATATTTTCGAAATCTTGTCTTTTGTCATCATTTATTTCAAATACGTCAAAAAATGGAATCATCCACTGATCCCGCTTTTTATAAAGCTGATTAATTCTGTTAAGGAAAGCAGTTTTGGAATTATCTAGATGCTTTAAAATTATGCGTACTCTTTTACCGACTTCATCGTTGCTTTCAATACTTGTGAGTAAACGTTTGGAGGCTTCTCTGTAAAGTTCATCAGCATTCTCCATAATATCTAATGGTCCACCCATCCAAGAAATTATGGGCATTTGCCTGATCAACTCAGCACAAAAAGAATCAATTGTTAGAATTTTTAACTGATTTGGGTTATCTAAAAGTCGCCAACTATGCTTTTTATCTTTTATTAAAACTTCTTTGGCAAGTTTCCATGTTTCACGTTCATGTGATGATTCTGGTTGAGCGCGGATCATCCCTCGTTTTAATGCTTCCAGAATACGCCGTTTCATTTCTTCTGCGGCTTTTCGGGTAAACGTCATACTAATTACTTGTTCGGGATATTCAACACCACTTAATAATCGTAAGTATCTTTGTATAAGAAGTTCAGTCTTTCCTGATCCTGCAGGTGCTTGGACTAGGAACGATTTTCTGGGATCAAGTGTTGCTTTTCGTTCTCTAAAATCAATAACATTAGTCAACTTGTTTCTCCCGACTATTTTCTTCAGAAGCGCTTTCTCCGATTCTGCATAGCGTTGAGTATCCACAATTTCGACAAGTTTCATTCTTTTTGATTGGGTTTATAACAATTTCACCCATCGTGAATTCACTAGCTAATTTGTTTATATTTTTTTCCCAGAAACTTATTAAATTGTTCCAATTAGGCCACTCGATATCTACTTGTAAATCAGATGGTATTTTTAAGTTTTGTTGTTTAGGAAAAGGGTTTGGAATTATTGGATCATAAATGGAAACCCACTTAAGGTTGTCTTTTGAAATGTTGGCCAATGCAAGTCCATTAGGAGGAGATTTTAATGTATATAAAGGTAGTTGTGGATCTTCGATACGATCTTTGAACCATGAGTTTGAATTAATTGCTCCTGTTTTATAATCGATCAATATTTCGTTGTTTTCAGGTGTGAGGTCGATTCGGTCGATTCTTAGGTTCAGTTTTAACTTTTTGATTACAATGGACTCGTTTTTTTCAACAAATTTTACCTCGAACTCAGGGCGAAGTAATTCTTGATCCATCCAGCGGATTAATAAACTAACTGTTCGATCTTGTTCCATTTTTTTGAAATAACTTTGGTTTCCTATTCGGCTGTTTGTCGCTTGTATAGATATACGTGTTGCATTTTCAAGTTCTGTTATAAGCGTATTCGAGGATTTTAAGTTTTGGAGTTCTGATCGTGTTTTATGCTTTTCCCAGAATATTTGAAGTACTTTGTGAATTAAAATCCCTCTCTCACGAGTGTCGAAGTCAATTGCAGAAAATGCAAAATCATCTGCTTGTAAGCGGTTTGCTACAAATGCTTTAAATGAACAATCAGCCTGGTTTTGTATTACTTTATATCCTGCACGTAGGCCATTAGTAGTAAACTCCTCAATTTCATAGGGGGATGGTGGAATTTTTAATTTGTCTTCCCATAATTCTATTTGATCTAGAGGTTTTATAAGGTCTCTGATCCTGTAGGATTTTGTGTAAGGAAACTCTTTCTTTATTCGTGGAATGAATCTCAATAATGGAGTTATTTGTTTTTTGTTTTCTTTCTCCCATTCCGGATAGCTAAAAATTATACTTTGGGATGAAGACACAAGGCGACTTAATGCTTGCTCAGCAAACTTTAATTCTTCTTTAGAGTTTGAATGAGGAAGTTGTAGCTGTTTTTGAAGGTCGATGGGAATGAATGGGTTTGGATTTGGTTTAGAAGGTATACAATCAGAGTGGCAACCCATTATCCAGAGTTTATCAAATTTTATGCCTGTAGACTCGAATAAATCAAGTACTTGAATTGACTGCTCTTTAGTTTTGACTTGAAAAAGTTTTTTATTAGTTATTTCCTCTAGTTCTTTAATTATTTCATGTCGTAATATTTTTTCAGAAAAAATATCAAGAGATGCAAGATCATCTAGGCACTCATTCCAAGAATTTAAGCATTGTATTTCTCTACTGGAAAAGGATTTTTCTGAACCATACATCCAACCAATATTTCTGAGTAGCTTTGAAAATAGCTTTGCCCAAAGACTTGGGGATTGATTTTCATTGTTCTTAGCTAGATCTATTAGTAGTTCTAATAATCTATTCAACTCTGATGGTGATTCTTGATCTAGGAATGTTGTTGTATGTTCAATGTTTACATTTAGAAAACCCTCTCTCTCTAACTTTGATTGAAACTTACTTCTTTCACTTTCATTGCATCTTCCAGATTTTATATAAGGACTATTTATAATGCTTAATAATTTGTCTACAGATAAATTCATTTGTATCGAAAGAATCTCAAGTACAATCTGAATCATTCCTTCTTTGGAAAGAGGTGTGCCGAGGGAGATTTCAAATGGAGGTTCAATACTTTCTCCAGGAAAAATAGATTTTGGAGTTAGGTTTGAAGTTAGTTCTTTGTGTAGTTGTCGTCTATACTTTTCAAGTTGAGGGATGACAATGCCAATCGTTTGACCTTTTTTAAATATTGCGCGAACCCAGTTGGCGCAATTCCGGCATTCATCTTTTAGATCGTTAAATGAATAAATTTCTATATTTTTATTCTTTAGAATATCTTTGTTTAAGAGGGAGTGACTGCCAGAAGCGGAGGGATTTAGAATTACTTTTTTATTTTGTGATCTTAAAAAATCTAACCATATTTTAAGTTGTGGAGTAATCTCTTCAAAACCGCATAATTCAATTCCCTCTGGAACAAAAGTGATCTTATTCTTCATGCCATCTCGAATAATATCTATTAAAACTGCTTGGTCGATGGCATTATTTTGGCGAAGAATTGATTGGTATTCTTTTAACCATTTTAAAAATAGCTCATTTTCTTTATTAAGGAAAATAGGGTCAGAGGATATGGTGATCCTGTATTCTGTTATGAGCCTATATGCTTCTGATGCCCTTTTAGCTGCGGCACGTATATTTAAAAGAGTCCATTTACTAATAATTCTCTTGCGATCTGTTGATTGCTTGTTTTTGAAATATTTTATTATTATGGATTCCCATATTTTTACTGATTGTATTTCCGAAAGTAAAAATTGATCTGAGTTGGATATAAACCATTGAGATTTAAACCATGATTTAATGTCAGTAGTTTTAGGAGTTTCCCAGACTTTTTCCCCAGTTTTTTTTTGTTTTTCACTATGTTTAAAAAGGAGATGCCTGGCAAGACGTTGATTTACGGTGAGAATAAGGGTATCTCGACCTAATGACGCAGCCATATATTAGATTTAATTTAGTAGTGTGTTTCTAGAGTAAGAGAGTTTTAAGGGGTGTCTTGAACCCAAACCTCGCCCGTCGATGTGGTCTCTCTTTTCCATATAGGTGTTGTGCGCTTTAACTCAGCAATAGCCCATTCGCAGGCTATGAAAGTTTCTTTTCTGTGTTCACCCGCAGCAATTATAAGCACTATGTTTTCGCCGATATCAATTTCACCTATCCTATGAACGATTATCATTTCGATAATTCCATAGTCTTTAATGGCCTGTGTTCGAATCTCTTCAAGTTTTTTTTCAGCCATTTTTGGATAGTGCTCAAAGTTGAGCTTAGAAATATTTTCTCCTTTGGATAGTTCTCGTCCTGTTCCTAAAAAGGTAGTAATTCCACCTATATTGCGAGATGCTTTTTTTATTGCCTCAATTTCGTCTGTAACAATAAAGTTCTCTCGCTGAATTCTAACGTTAGATTCTAATGCGGTGCTCATCTTTTATCCTTTCAACATCCACCTGAAAATGGAGGAAGTAGCGCGACTTCGTCGCCGTCCTTAATTATAGCATCAAGAGAAGCTACTTCTAAATTAACCGAAACCATAACGTTCTTATCTAGGATCATTTCCCCAATTTTAGGTGCAGTTTTTGATATTTCTTGGCTTAAGTTTTTAAGAGTTGTTTCACTTCCCATATTAAATTGATCTTCATCTTTGCCTGCTATTGATCGTAGGCTTGCAAAATACTTTACTCTTATCATAATGTTTTTCTTAAAAAATCAATTTGATTTTAAAGTCATCAAATTCCAACACTTTTTTTAGTAAAAATACCTGATTTGCCACCTGATTTTTTAATTAGACCAATATTTTTAAAAAACATTTCTCTGTCAACGGCTTTACACATATCGTAGATTGTTAAGGCGGCTATTGATACTGCTGCGAGAGCTTCCATTTCAACGCCAGTTTGCCCAGTTACTTTAACGGTGGCTTTTATTTCAATGCAGCATAAACCAGTTTCAGGATCTGGTTCTAGATTATCGTTGAATGCAATATCTACATTTGTCAGGAGAAGAGGGTGGCACATCGGGATAATATCAGATGTTTTTTTTGCCCCCATAATTCCGGCTACTTGAGCTACTGCTAAAACATCTCCTTTTTTGATATCACCATCTTTAATTAAACGCATTGTACTTGGTTGCAGATAAACTTGACCCGTCGCAATAGCTATCCGTTGAGTAATACTTTTCTCGCCTACATCAACCATGCGAGCTCGTCCTTCTTCATTGAAATGCGTTAGAGGATTGGTCATAAAGTTAATTTTACATTATCCATATAAAGCAGACAAGGTCATTTAATATCCCTTGAAAGATTTGATAATGGCATCAATAAAGTTATTTTTTCTATTTTTGTTATTTTATTCACTATTAGGTGGTTCATACAAGCCTAGGGAATTTTTATCTGGGTCTGAAAATAGAATCAATTTGCCATACGAATAAACTTTAACTTCTCCAGAAAACTTTACACCTTTCTCCTGTAAATTCTTGACAATAGTCTCTATTGGATTTGCTTCAAAATAAACAATGGCACCAGTTTGCTCATTTTTAATTTCTTCATTATTCCTTTCATATATTGCAAATCTTTGCCCTGAAATATTAAACTCTGCCCAGCTATCATGTCTTAATATTAACTTGAATCCAAGTAGGTTTTGGTAAAAATTAATAGATTGTTGTAAGTTAGAAACCGTGTATGAGATAAATCCGATTTTATTTATCATTTGCTATAGCTTTTTGATTATCAATTAAACTCATTCTTCTTGACCCTTTTAAAACTTAACTACTAACATAATTAATCTTAATTCGGGAACACTAGATTTTGGAAACTAACAGTATTTTTATTATTCTCATTTCTAGTTTGTTTCATTCTTTTTGGAATATTCTTACCCAAACCAGTAATAATTCACAATGCTTTTCAGCGCTTAAGGGAATATGGATTATTTTTATAGCAACTGTTTATTTTTCTTTTAATGGTTTCCCATTTACTATTGGGTATGAATTGTTCATTTGGGCTTTGATTTCCGGCATATTACATGGTTTTTATATTCTGAGTTTGTCTAGAGCCTATAGTACTGAGGATATATCTTATGTTTATCCTATTGCCCGTTCGGCTCCAGTATTTGTTCCTTTATTTGCGTGGTTTTTCTTAGGCGAAAAAATCACTATACTTATTGGTCTAGCTATATTAATGATTATATCGGCTATATATATACTTCATTTTGATAAAAATTTAATTAATGGATTGATAAATATGTATAGGGCCATAAGACACAATGATATGAGGTGGACATTTATCACTCTTTTTTTAGTAGTGAGTTATAGCTTGGTGGACAAAAAGGCTATGGATGAATATATGTTTTACTTCCCAGAGACACCTTTTGGTAACGGGATCACATTCTTTTTTTTAGAAGCGGTAATTGGGTTTACTATATGTAATGTATATGTTTTTAATAAATTTTCCCGGGAAGAAATCATCAACAACTGGTCTCTCGATTGGGGAAAATGCTTTCTAGCTGCTTTAGCAACCACTTTTTCCTATGGCCTGATTTGCATAGTTTTGCAATTTGAAAAGCTGAGCGCTATCGTTTCTCTTCGCCAGGTCAGTGTCCTGATGGTGGTTTACTGGGGATGCTGGAAACTAAATGAACCTTTTGGAAGGAAACGTGTTTTAGCCGGCTTACTGGTCATCCTTGGTGTTATTTTAATTTCAGTAGACGAAAGAGGTATTTGAATCTAGTTGGTTAATATTTTTAAATAAATTTTTTATACAAAATCAGAGATTAAAAAAAATTAACAAAATAAATAGCTAACTCATTTTATAATGTGAAATATAAGTAACTCAGGCATAAATATTATTTTTCTGATTTTGGATAATTGGAGGTTTACTGTGGATCGTATTGTAATGAAGTCAAATGTATTCTTGATAGCATTTTTATTGATTTTTCTTTTTGTTGCTACAGCCGAAGCTGTAAAGGGCGATAAAAGAGAGACGAAAACTTTTACACTTAGAAATGGATTAGATATTCTTTTGATTTCAGATCCTGATGTTCATCGGAGTGCTGCTGCTTTGTCTGTTGGGGTAGGGCATTTACATGATCCCATAGAAAAACAAGGTTTGGCGCACTATCTTGAGCATATGCTGTTTTTGGGTACAAAAAAATTTCCTGAAGTTGGTTCTTTTAAGAAGTTTTTAGATGAGCATTCTGGAGGGAGTAATGCATACACTGGTGGCGACATCACTAATTATTTTTTTCAAGTTTCCCATGATGGTTTTGATATCGCTTTAGATAGATTTAGTGATTTTTTTAAGGCGCCTTTGTTTGATAAAAAATATTCTGAAAGGGAAGTGAAAGCCGTTAATAACGAGCATCAAAAAAATAAATTAAATGACGGGTGGAGAGGTAATTTTGTCAGTCATCAAATTTCAGAACCAGGTCACCCATTAACCAAGTTTGGAACTGGTAATAAAGACACACTTTCTGGGAATAATAGACCTGCATTATTAGATTTTTATAAAAAATATTACTCGGCATCAAATATGAAGTTGGCTCTCATTTCAAAAATGCCAATGCAGAGTTTGTTTGATATTTCTCAAAAACATTTTTCGGGTATTCCTCAACGAAAAGTTGATATTCCTTCGATGCCAAAGGATTTTAGAAAACCGCTTATAGGGAAATTTCGTTTATTAAAAATAAAAACAATTAAAGATATCCGGTCCCTGGAAATAGATTTTCCTACTATACGTTTGAGTGATCATAATGATAGTAAGCCTGCTTCCATTATTGCTTCTTTAATTGGGCATGAGGGCAAGGGTTCCTTGCTTTCAAAATTAAAAGAAGAAGGGCTTGTTCTTAGTCTTAGTGCTGGTGGAGGAAGTAGTCATCCCGATATTAATTCTTTCACAATTAGTGTTTCTCTAACACCAAAGGGTTTAGATAATTATAGTCGAATACTAGAGTTAGTATTTAATTATATTCGAATGATACGAGACCATGGTGTTGAAGAGTATACATTTAAAGAAAATCAAACGATGGCTCAAATAAATTTTGATTGGAAAAACCCTGATGAAGGAATGGGCTTTATTGCAGGTAAAGCCGCTTTGTTGCAGGAGTTTAGTTTGGAGAATGTTAATACTCTTCCTTTCCTTTTAACAAAATATGATCCTGATGCTTATAACGCATTATTGAATACATTAGTATTAGATAATGCACTTGTTATTTTGAAACATCAAAATGCAGAAACCGATAAGGTTACACCTTATTATGATGCTGAATATTCTCTAGAATTTGTCGGTGGTGACATTTTTAAAAAAATAAATGGTAATTCAAAGATCCCTGGAATTTTTTATCAGGCAAAAAATAACTTTATCCCTCATAACCTGAAGTTGTTAGATGAAAGGCCTCATTTAATTAGGCAGGATGATGTGGCAAAAGTTTGGTTCATGTATGATCACAAATTTAAGCAGCCTAAAGTTGCATTGATGTTCCAAATAGAAACGCCAAGGGTATATAGAAGCCCTAAAAACTTGGAATTAGCGAAACTTTACGAAATTGCAGTGAGTGAAGGTCTAAATGAGCTAGTTTATCCTATTAAAGAGGCTGGATTATCTTATTCTCTATCAACTAATAAAAAAGGAGTTGTGTTGACGCTTGGAGGTTATTCTGAGCGAATTGGGGATTTAATAAAGCTGGTTACAGATAATCTAACAAATATAAATATAGATGAGCAGAAATTTAATAATATCAAAGAGGCTATGGTTCGTGGTTTGAAAAACAAGAAACTGAATCAGGCATACCAACGTGGGGGTTATTATAATTGGCTTATGATGTTAGATAATCAGTATACGGAAGAAGAAAAACTAGATGCATTGACCCCACTAACTCTGGAAGACGTGAAATCATATGCAAAAAACCTATACGAAAAAATATACGTTACTGGAGTAATCCATGGAAACTGGTCAGATGATCAGGCGAAAGAAAGCGTGTCACTTCTTTTGAACTCCTTAAATGGTCAATCTCTCCCTGAAAAAGAAAGGTATGAGCAGGATGTTGAAGTTCTAAACTCTGGTGAGCGAATTCAATTTTCACGTGAGGTTGAGGATAATAATAATTCCCTTTCATACACTATTCAGGTAGGAGAAAAAGACCTCGCTTTGATGGCCAAGGCATCAATAATTGCTTCAATTATAGAAAATGATTTTTATACCCAAATGAGAACAAATCAACAGCTAGGTTATATTGTTTGGAGTTTTCAGCAGAGAACTGAAAAAAGAATTTTTTTTAGATTCTTAATCCAATCATCAACGCACGGTCCCTTCGAAATGAGTAAAAGAGTAAGAACTTGGCTTAAAACTACGGAAAATACTTTTTCTAACCTATCTGATGAGGAATTTGAAAAACATCGACAAGCAAAAATAATTGCACTAGAGAAAGAAGGTGACAGCATTGGCGCCGTTGTTGGAGATCTTTATACATTGGCAACGGATGAAGAGGGCGATTTTCAATTCAAAAAGAAATTTGTTCAAGCAATTAAAGATTTAACCAAAAATGCGGTTTCAGAAAAGGCTCGAGAGTTATTTTTAGATCCTAAGACCCCGCGACTAGAGGTTTTAATGCGTGCGAAGGGTAGTAAAGAAGAGGTTCCCGCTTCAGCTATAAACTCAGTTGCAGAATTTAAAAGTAGGGTGAAGAGTTAGGAAAAGTTACTTTTCATTTACACTCTCGATTTTGGATATAAATCCTTTTATGCAGAAGCAATCTCTTGAGCGAGAATAGGGGAAACCTTTACTAAAGGAGTCGTCCTTTTTGTTATTTCTAGTGTGTCTACAACTTTTAACTGAGTAAACAGATGTTTAACTTTTTTCTGAAGATGACTCCCTATCTCTGTTCTGATTTCGTTAGAAAGGTTCCAGAACTTAGATTTGAATTCACCAAACCCTTTTTTTCTTGTCTTATAGATGAACTGTTCGTCCGTATCGTTTTCTTTTTTTTCGGAGGCAAAGTTTTTTCTTAAGTGAGTATAGATTTCTTTTTTGAAGTCCTCAGGAAACAATTCATTATCATAAATCATATTTTGGAAATCTGTTGCTAAGTGAATTTCAGCTGTTTCTAGCTCTGGAAACTTATTAAATAGATCACTAGGTAATGTAGAGGCACCATGCTGGACTGCCCCGGCTAGTCCATAGTCTTGACGAGCTATACGAGATAAGTTTTCAAGACATTGAAAATCAAGATTTACTTCAACAACCTTTCCGTCGGGCCCTGGTACTCCCCCATGAGAAGTCCCAGTTTGTATTGATATTTTGCTTATGCTGCGGGCTCCTTTATTTTCTTTATCTAACAGCTCATTAAAGTTGTCTAGGTAGGCTCTTAATTCATTCTCGTTACTATTTTCTTTGCCAACTTCTCCTATTTCTCCACCAACTGATATTGTAATTCCTTCTGGTTCCAAATCTCTTATATACTTTGTAAGTTCAACTCCTACCTCAAAGTTAGCCCGTTGTTGCTCAACAACCGTATTTTTACTAAGATCTACTAACGTTGATGTATCAATATCAATATTATAAAAACCTGCACTAATGCCTTTTTGTATAAGTTTTTTTAAGCCAGATATTTCTTGCTCTTTGTTGTCCTGAAACTTTTTTGCATTAACTTGGAAATGATCCCCTTGAATAAAAACTGGACCGGTATGTTTTTCTCGGATGGCTGCTCCTAGAATTACTCCAACTATTTCATGCGGCTGCTGAAATGTATAACCAATTTCAGATTTGGCTATTTCGAAGATGAAAGAGCCCGTGTTTAGCTCGTGAGCAGTCCGGAATATAGAACGGCTAAAATCATACGACATACCTCGAATATTAATTGCAGGAACGGTAAAGCCGCTACATTCTCCTTTACCACGTGCATCGTATAGTCCCTGTATAGATGATAAGACTATGCCCAGTTCAAGAGCAACTGATTTGATAATAAAACGAGAAAGTCCTCTGATTTTTGCTGAAGGATTAAGCACCGAATTTTCTACTAAAGTGTCAATACCATTCGCTATGAGGCGCTCATTATTTTCAATTATAACGCTTCCATTATTCAGGCTGACTAAACCTTTTAGGTTCTTAGTTACTTCATCATCAGTTGCAAAAAGCATTCGGGTGCTCTCCTAAATTGATTAAATATAAGGTAGGTACTATAAATAGAAGCTTGTTTAATAAATTGACCTGAGCTAAGGCTTAGAGTTATGAATAGAATTCCATTTATCGCGACTCTAATCTTTGGCTTTTAAGGTTTTGCTTTAGATCCTACTGGGTTGTGATCGTAAGCTGACTGGCATTCTAACGAATAAGATTGTTTGAAGCAAAAAATTCTTCACCCGTCATAATTTATTATTTTTATTAATTATAACAATAATTTATATATATTTAATTCATGTTAATTATTGATACTTGAGTTGCTGATTATTTTTTATATAAACTTTACCGTAGCGTGCGGATTGTTTTGGCCTTTATTAAGCAAGGTATCGGTTTAACCTAATTCTTTTGTTTGAACGTATTGTAAGTATTATAGATTCATACCCTTTTTAGGTATTCCTTTTATATTGACAGTGCTAGAGAATTTGTTAGAATTTCCTTGTTTCATCAGTAGTTATCTGGCCTTTTTTTTGAGGCGCTATACTCTACAATTAATACTTCTTTTATATATATAACCAAAATATTAATTTTTGCTTTTCGCCATTTTGAACGAGGTTTAATTCATGTTTGATTCTATTTATGTACCTGTAGATAATTCTGATTACTCCAATACTTGTATTGATATTGGGTTGGAAATAGCACAGAAATTTGGGTCGCGCATCGTGGCTAGTCACGTCTATGCTGCCAAAATGCACGATGTTCGTTTTCGTCAAATGGAAAGTGGCCTACCTGAGGAATACCAGGAAGAGGATGAGCTAGAAAAACAGAGAAATATTCACGATCAATTAATTACAAAAGGTATGGAAGTAATTACGGATTCCTACCTTGATGTTCCAAAAGATAGGACCCGGAAGCTAAATATACCATTTGAAGGTAAGTCTCTTGAAGGAAGAAACTACACTGAATTAGTCCGTGATATAAAAGAATCTAATTATGATTTAGTAATTATGGGAGCTCTTGGATTGGGGGCTATCAAAGATAGTTTAATTGGGACTGTTGCTGAAAGAGTTGTTAGGCGAGTGCAGACTGACACATTATTGGTTAAGTATGTCCCAGAGATACACGGTGAGCGTTCCTCCAGCAATAAAATTGTTGTAGCTGTCGATGGTAGTCAGCAATCGTTTGGCGGATTAAAAACAGGAATGGAACTCTCTAAGTCTCTGAATAAGCCTTTGGAAATTATTTCGACATTTGATCCCTACTTTCACTACGCTATGTTTAATAGCCTTACAGGGGTTCTTTCAAGGGAGGCTGGTAAGGTTTTTAAGTTTGAACAACAAGAAAAACTTCACGAAGATATAATTGATAAGGGACTAGCAAAAATTTATCAGGCTCATCTCGAGATTTCTAAAAAAATTGTTGAGGATGAGGGAATGGAATGCACCATTAGGCTCCTTGATGGTAAGGTTTTTGAAAAAGTACTCCAATATGCTCGAGAAGAAAATCCTTTTCTACTTATTTTAGGACGTATTGGCATTCATAGTGGTCCTGAAATGGATATTGGAGGTAATGCAGAGAACCTTATGCGCATGGTACCATGTAATGTTTTACTCTCTAGTCGCACCTTTAAACCTGATATTGATATGCAGGCTGAAGAGAGTATTGAGTGGACAGCTGAAGGAAGAGAGCGTTTGCAAAAAATTCCGGGTTTTGTTCGACCGATGGCGACTTCTGCGATACTTCGATATGCGATAGAGCGTGGTCATAGTATGATTACATCTGGAGTCATTACCGAAGCAGTGGAGAATATACTTCCAGCTGGCGCGATGCAAGCAATGCGTCAAATTGGTGAAAAAATAAGAGAAGATGGTGTAGATCCTGAGTCTGAGAATGTTTTAAAGGACTACAAGCAGCAAATGGTTGATGCACATGCAGGTGAAGATGCTGATAAGAATAATGTGTCTTCCGAGAAGGAAAGTGGTGTTATTTCAGAGGAGGGTGATGTTGAGGTGAGTGCCGAGCACGTCGCAGTTACTTCTGACGGTAGAAACTCCAATGGAGCTCAGGTTTCAGACATTACCTTTCAATGCAAACATTGTAATACATTCATGGGTAGCGATGTGATTAAGTGCTTTGTTTGCGGAGCAGTAGGAGATAGTTTGGTCCCTGTACATAAAGAAGGATTTAAGCCTAGTGAAAAGGAAATGAGCGGTGTAAAGCAAATGACCACCTTTGATGATAAAAAAGTTCAATGGACAGAGGATGCACTTCAAAAGCTTGAAGATTATCCTGAGGGTCATGTACGTAGAAGAGCTCAGGCAAGAGTTGAAAAAAATGCACGAGTTCAAAGTATTGATACGGTTTCTGTTGCTTTTTTGGATCAAATCTTAAATGAAAAAATTGTAAAAAAACCTCAGGAAAACAAAGCTCTGGATAATTATATGGATGATGAACCTAAGGTGTCAGACTTTATCTGGACTGAAAAGGCAATCAATAGGTTAGAGCTTGTTCCTAAAGGGTTTATGCGAGATAATACTCAAAGTAGAGTTATGGCATATGCTCATTCCAAAAATATTAAGGAGATCACTTTGGAAGTTTGTGAAGCAGGTATTCGTGACTCCGTTAAAATGATGGAAGAAGCAATAGCCAACGGTGCTACCTTGGAAGATTTTTTACCCAAAAAGGTTGATGCATAGAATAGTACTTTAATATACTAATTTTTTTAACAGGGGATTTATTCCTCGGACTTTCCAAAATTGAATTTTACCACTAATGTGCTCTATGGCCCCTGGGGCGTTGATTTAAAATCAATGCCTAGGGGCTTTTTCTATAAGAATCGTTTTTCAAAGTACAATCACCCATCCTTGTGAATATTAAACTCTATAAACGACTTTTAAAATATTTAAAACCTTATAAGAAAAAAATCTTATTAGCTATCACTTTTTCTGTGATTGTTGGCGTAATTGCAAGCTCTCCTGTTCCTCTGATTCAAAAAGTTTTTGATGATATTTTTGTGCAGAAAGATTTTTTTATGCTTAAGGTTATACCACTTGCACTGGTTGTTCTTTACTCGATCAAAGCAGGTTTGGTTTATATACAAAACGTTATTATACTGGGAATCTCTTGGGAGTTGGTAGTGCGTGTTAGGGAGCAATTGTTTGCCCATATTCACAAACTACCATTTGATTTTTTCGAAAGTAATGAAACAGGCCAATTGCTTTCAAGAGTTATGAATGATGTCAATATAATGCAGTCAACTATTACACGTTTATTAAAAGAACTGATTCAGAATTCGATTACTTTGATAGCATTGCTGGGATGGGTTTTTTACCTTAAATGGGAGTGGGCAATTATTTCTATTTTAATAATGCCAGTGATGATTATACCTATAAGCAATATAGCTAGGAAACTAAAGAAGTTGAGCCATAAAGGCCAAGAAATTATCGCAGACCTTAGCGCTACTATCCTTGAGTCATTTTCGGGTGTGAAGGTCGTGCGTGCATTTGCCATGGAGGATGTGGAAGAAAAAAAATTTAATAGTTTTAGCGAAAGTTTTCTTAGAGTTATGAAAAAAAATGTTAAATATATTGAAATCACTTCACCAGTACTTGAAGTTTTGGGAGTAATGAGTGCATCAGTTATTCTTTGGTATGGTGGATTTCAGGTTTTGACAGACAAAGTGACTCAAGGAACTTTTATTGCTTTTATTGTAGGTGTTTTTATGATGTACGCACCTTTGCGCGTACTTTTTAAAATCTATGCAAACCTTCAGTCTTCTCTTGCTGGGGCCGAAAGGGTTTTCTCTATACTTGATTTAGAAGAAGAGAAAATCAAAGAAGGAAAAAAGGAATTAATTAGTTTTAATAAGCTTATCGAATTTCAGAATGTTTCTTTCAAGTACCCTTCTAGAGATGCTACCGTTTTAACTAGTATTAATTTGACGGTAGAAAAATCTAAAATTCTTGCAATTGTTGGTATGAGTGGCGCTGGTAAAACATCTTTAGTTGACCTTTTATTTCGTTTTCATGATCCTTCAGTGGGTAACATTACAGTTGATGGAGTTAATATTAAGGATTTCACGTTAAAATCTTTAAGAAATAATATGGCTCTTGTGTCGCAAGAAACATTTCTTTTTAATGATAGTATTAGAAACAATATAGCGTATGGAAGACCTGGCGCATTGGAAGCTGATATTATTCAGGCGTCTAAGGCTGCCCATGTAGATTCTTTTGTTAGAGGTTTTGAGGAGGGATACGACACGATAATAGGAGAACGGGGTGTAAAACTTTCTGGAGGACAGCGTCAACGTATTGCTATTGCTAGGGCAATTCTACGAAATGCACCCATCCTTGTCCTTGATGAAGCTACCTCAGCTTTAGATTCAGAGTCTGAAAAGTCTGTGCAGGATGCCCTTCATAATTTAATGATGAATCGAACTACTTTCGTTATTGCTCACCGCTTATCCACTATTACTAGCGCTCATTCGATTATTGTTTTAGATAATGGCAAGATTGTTCAAGTTGGTACTCATGAAAAACTACTTTCGGACTCTGGTTTGTATAAGAAGTACTATGAAATGCAAATCAGATAGTTTAATTATAACTTTTATGTATCTTAAGGATATTTAAATTGTTGCGTTTCCAAAATGTATATATTGAAGGATTAGCTTGCCACCTTCCTGAGAATATTGTTTCTTCGGAGGACCTTGAAAAACGTTTAGCTCCTGTATATGATCGTTTGAAATTGCCATATGGTAGGCTTGAAATGATGACAGGCATTAAAGAACGGCGATTTTGGAAAAAAAATACTTTCCCAAGTCAGGTTGCTTCTAAGGCAGGAGAACTTGCGATTCTAAATTCTGGAGTTGATAGAGCTGAAATTGGTTGTTTAATTAATGCATCTGTATGTCGTGATTTTTTAGAGCCCGCAACCGCTTCACTAGTACATCATATGCTTGACCTTTCGGAGAATACTTTAGTTTTTGATATATCTAATGCATGTCTAGGAGTTCTTAATGGTATGGTTCACGTTGCTAATATGATTGAACTAGGGCAGATTCGTGCGGGATTAGTCGTAGCAGGCGAAAATGGAGGACCATTAGTAGATGCTACAATTAGATCCATGCTAAACAAGCCTAACCTTTCTCGTAATGATATAAAATCTTCTTTTGCTTCTCTGACTATAGCATCTGCAGCTGTTGGGGTCCTTCTTGTTCACAAAGATTTAACAAAATATAACCATCGTTTAGTTGGTGGTCACAGCCTAGCTGCTAGCCAATTTAATAACTTATGTCGTGGTAATGACGAGTCGGATACAGAAGTTGATAATTGGTCCCCCCTCATGCAAACAGATGCTGAAGCTATGATGCGAGAAGGTTGTCGTCTTGCTGGCGAAACTTGGTCTTATACTAAAAAAAATTTAAGCTGGACTAATGAGGATGTTAATCGCGTTTTTTGTCATCAGGTTGGGCATTCGCACCGTAAGCTTCTTTATGAAACCTTGTCTCTACAAGTCGAAAAAGATTTCTCAACACTCGAATACTTGGGTAACACAGGAGCAGCTTCACTTCCCTCAACTCTTGCCTTGGGAGTAGAAAAAGGATTTTTGAAGGATGGGGATAAAGTGGCTTTGCTTGGAATCGGAAGTGGTCTCAATTGCCTTATGTTGGGTGCAGAGTGGTAGACAATATTGACTCTTTTAAGGATTTATATCCTTTTACTTCCCTTTACCTCGACCTTAAGCCCTATAAACTTCACTATATAGACCAGGGAGAAGGTGAGGTATTGCTTTTTCTTCATGGTAATCCTACTTGGTCATTTTATTATCGTAATCTAATACAAAGTTTTCAAGAACGATATCGATGTATTGCACCTGACCATATTGGTTGTGGTTTTTCTGATAAGCCCCAAGATTACAACTACACCCTTAGAAATCATATTGATAACCTTGAAAAGCTTGTTGATTTTCTTGGGTTAAAAAATATTACATTAGTTGTGCATGATTGGGGTGGAGCTATTGGTATGGGGTTGGCTGTCCGCAGACCTAAACTAATTAAAAGGATAGTGCTTTTTAATACAGCCTCATTTTTGTCTTCGGACATACCACTTCGAATTAGGTTTTGTAGAATCCCATTGCTTGGGGCAATCGCAATTCGACATTTAAACCTATTTGTTAAAGGAGTTTTATACTTTGGGCTAAAACGTAAAAAAAAATTAGCAAATAGTATAAAGGCAGGTTATTTGGCTCCGTATGACACATTTACAAACCGTATAGCAAATTTAAAATTTGTCCAAGATATTCCAATGGGGCCAAGAGCAGCAAGTTATTCTGTTATACAAAATATTGAAAATAATCTAAAACAGTTCAAGGAGCGGCCGATTTTAATTATATGGGCTAGTGACGATTTTTGTTTCAATAGAAAATTCCTAAATAGATGGCGTGATTTTTTCCCAGAAGCTGTAGTTCATGAGGTCGGTAATGCAGGGCATTTGATTGTAGAAGATGCAAAGGACGAAATCATTTCATGGATGGAAGTGTTTTTAAAAAAAAACAATATATTTTAAAACTATAGAGAGGTAAGCGGCCCTAAAGAAAATGAAGAATGATCTATATTATAATAAAAAGGCGTTCCTTATTTAACGAAGGAAACGCCTTTTTATATCTTTTAGTAGCGATAATGCTCTGGTTTGTATGGCCCGTTCGCAGGTAAGTTTAAGTAGTTGGCTTGTTCGGGTGTTAGACGAGTAAGTTTTACACCAAGCTTATCCAAGTGTAGTCGTGCTACTTCCTCATCAAGTTCTTTTGGTAAAGTATAAACACCTATATCATATTTTTTATTAAATAACTCTATCTGTGCCAGTACTTGATTTGTAAAAGAATTTGACATAACAAAAGATGGGTGACCCGTAGCGCAACCAAGGTTAACAAGTCTACCCTCTGCTAAAAGAATAATACTACGTCCATCTTTAAAAGTATATTTATCTACCTGTGGTTTTATTTCTGTTTTTTTAATACCTGGGTAGTTGTTTAATGTTTCGACTTGAATTTCTACGTCAAAATGTCCTATGTTGCATATAATTGCATCGTTCTTCATTACTTCCATGTGTTCGATACGAATAATATCACTACACCCTGTAGTTGTGACAAAAATATTCCCCTCCTTAACCGCGTCTTCCATGGTTGTGATTTCATAACCTTCCATAGCTGCTTGAAGGGCACATATCGGGTCAATTTCTGTTATAATTACACGTGCTCCAAGATCTTTCATAGACTTTGCGCATCCCTTGCCAACGTCACCATAACCTGCTACAACTACAACTTTTCCTGCTATCATAATATCAGTAGCACGTTTTATTCCATCAGCAAGAGACTCTCGACAACCATATAAGTTATCAAATTTAGATTTTGTGACTGAATCATTCACATTCATAGCTGGTATTTTTAGAGTTTTTTCTTCTATCATTTTATATAAATGATGAACTCCGGTGGTAGTTTCTTCAGTTATCCCTTTAATCCCTGAAATAAGCTCAGGATATTTTTCATGCACGTATGCAGTGAGATCTCCACCGTCATCAAGGATCATATTAGGGCCACCTTCAAATAATAGAGTTTGGCCGGTGCACCACCAATACTCATCTTCAGTTTCACCTTTCCAGGCGAAAACAGGAATTCCCTGTTTTGCTATTGCTGCAGCGGCATGATCTTGAGTTGAAAAAATATTACATGAAGCCCATCGAACTTCTGCTCCAAGTTCAATGAGGGTTTCGATGAGGACAGCCGTTTGAATAGTCATATGGAGCGAACCGGCAATCCGCGCACCTTTAAGAGGCTTGGACTCCCCATATTTTTTACGCAGGGCCATAAGACCAGGCATTTCATTTTCAGCAAGTATTATTTCTTGACGACCCCACTCTGCAAGCGTGATGTCTTTTACTTTATGTTTTTCGGCAACGAGTGCTGTGGTCATTTTAAGAGTTCTCCATGATTTTTAATTGAACTATCCATATAAATTAATTAAATATAACGTCATTAAGTCGATTAAAGTTGAATTTGGGTTATTTCGCGAGGAACTATTACAGGTATACGCTAGTTTTAATATGAAATGTAATCAGATAACTAACTAAAATTCTAACAATTATTCTTTTTGACGTCTACATTAATAATATTCACGGATTAGTTAGGCCCGCTTATTTTTACGGTTTTATAAAGAAAATTCTTAAAACTTGTGAATTTTTTTAATTCCTCTGAGTTGCTTTGATAGTGTCTGGTACATGCGCCTAATTTTATTGCTAGGCCTGGAAGACTTGCTTGATAACGACTTCGAGCTGTTTGTATTAGGTTTTTAACCGTGTCTCGAGTAATAATATTTTTTTTAAAAGGTTTATGAACGTGAGACCAAAAATCCCCTTCTCTATTTTCCAATTGGTTTAAAATTAAGTCAATATGGTCAATGGTTTGTTTTGTTATGTCACCAGTGCTAGGAGTTTCCGACTGACATGCTTCAACAATGTCTTCCAAACTGATTAATGAGCCCTGACGAAACATCATGGCTCTCATAAGAATGTTTTTTAATTCTCGTACATTACCACGGTATTTATGGTTGATTAGATAATCAATAGCGCTTGTATCAATTCGAGGAAAGGCTTCGTCTGCATGTCCTTTTTTATATGCTTGAAAGAGTATCCCGAGAAAATGTGTTGCAAGATCTGCAATGTCCTCTTGTCGTTCATTCAGGGAAGGAATTCTAAAGTTTAATGCATTCAGTCTATGATAAAGGTCTTCACGAAACCTTCCTTCACTAATTTCTTTATGCAAATTTTTGTTAGTTGCTGCTATAAGAAAAATACGTGAGTATCTGGGTTGATTTTCACCTAGACGCATAAAAACACCTGTGTCAAGAAATCGAAGTAGTTGGACCTGAGTTTTTGGGTCGGCATCACCAATTTCGTCAAGAAACACTACTCCTCCGTTGGCTTCTTCTAAAATGCCTTGACGGCTAAATTCTGCACCGGTGTAAGCTCCTTTTTTATGCCCAAATAACTCACTATAAGTGAGTTCTCCGCTATAAGCAGCAATATTAGTTTTTCTTAAGGTAAGCTTAAAGTCATCTCCATTTTTTTGTTTAAAAATTTCAGTTATCCTTGAATATATATTGTTGAAAAAGAACTCCTTTCCAGTGCCAGTTTCCCCATGAATTAAAAGTGAAGGTAGTCCCATATTTGCTTCTGAAGATTGGCTGGTGTCCCATTTTAGCATGCGGTTACATACAGACTCCACAACGGTATTAATTCTATTTACTAACTTATGAATAGTTTTACTTCTACCAATGACATTCCCAAAATAATATGAAGAAACTTTTGGGTCTCTGTACTCTACTTCTTGACGGAGTTGCGTTATCTCCTGTTTAAGTTCTTGAATTTGAATTAAGTTATGGACCTTTTGGCTGATGAGACTGGCAATAATTTGTACAATTCGCTTATGTTCAACAGTGAAGTAACTTTTTCGGAAGTGATCTTGGTTGATTACACCAATAACACTATTGCCAAAGATTATGGGAACCGCCATTTCGGAAGATATAGAAGGTGAAAGGTTTTTATAAAAACCTTTGGTTAAAATAGCGTCTTGAACATTTGTCAGAATAATAGGCTGAGCAGTATGGGCGCAGTAGCCGTTGAGGGACTTTAGAGAATCAGGTACATCACTACCACCCACTGGCATAGCAGGAATTTTATTTTTTGTCCAACCTCTGGACTTAGCACCTATTAGACTTCCATCAGTATTTTCAACCACTAACCAGTGTTTTCCATCAATAATTTTTAAGATGGATATGCTTCCACTATCTGCTCCAATTAATTCTGAGGTTTTGTTTAGAATTTTATGCAAAAAAATAGGGAGTGACTCTTGTTTACTTGCAAGCAATCCTTCAATTTCTCCCAAAATCTCAATTTCTATATGCTCAGAACTATCTCCTGAGATGCTTTTTTCAACCATGGTCGCATGTTCTTCTAATAGTCTTATTTCGATAGGGGAGAATTGATGAATTTTGTTTGTATAAAAGTTTACGGAACAAATAAACTTACCGCTTTGCAGGTCATATTTTGGAACCTGATAAAGTGACATCATATCTATTTTTTTAATAACTTCTTTACGAATGAAACTTTCTTCCCAAATATTTTTAGTATAGATGGAACTTTGATTTTTTTTTCGAGCAACTAAGCCATTTTTTTTACTATATTTTACTATTCGATTTATTAAGTTTTTATTGTTTAAAACACTCAGCATTTCTTTATCCAAATATTTTGGCAAATCTTCTTTATTTCTGGAATAAACTGCAATAATCTCAACTAAATCAGTAGGGTTTACTTGATTTAACTTTGAGAACTTTAATGATGCTGGAATAAATACGGATGCCAGAGCAACCTTATCTATTAATTTGACAGCTGATCTAACAATCATCCAGGCGGCTTCTTTTTTGCGAGCAAGGTCAAGATGCCGTGAAAACGAGATTTGCTGGTGAAAACGTTTGGCTCTGTCTATAACCATGCTTATATTTGCGAGAAAACTATTTACTGCAGCAATTTTTTCGCTTGAAATAAATTTTCCTTCTTTTTCCCAGTCTAAAGTCATAGTACCGATAGGCCTTAACTCATGAGTTATGGGGAAGACTATGGAGGACTTAATTCCTGACATTTTTTCAAAAGGGTTCCTATATTTGATAAAGCCCTCTGGTAATTTCCATGTTCTTATAACCTTATTTTCATAAAATGCTTGAGATGTTATGGAATCGCGTGGAGAAATGAATTTAGTAATTTGTTGTTCTAGGGAGCGCTTTTGTTCTGTCATGTATTGGCAAATTAGAATGCCTTGATGTAAATCTTCTAGATAAACTCGTACCATATGGCATTCAAAGATAGACTTTAGACTCGTAGCAGTAAAATGCAGGATATCTGATAAGTCTTCCTTTCCAAATCTTTGAATTTCTTCTGTCAGTTTTTCTAAATCAATTTTCATACTAGTAGCTCAAGAGAGTAAAAAAATTACACTATTATACTTCATGTAAAAAATGCGTCGTGTTAAAAGTCAATATTTTTTTAATAAATTGATTATTCGTCAAAATATGGACAATTAGGAAAAATATGCACACTTTTTTCATTGAGGTGGTCGATAATATAATAATATATTATTTTAAGTTATTGATTTATATATACTTATAGTTTATTAATTCCTAGTTAACTATGTTTGTAAATGGCATATTTATTGCTTGTTATATGGTGAGGATAAATTATGTTGATAGATAAACTATTATTTTCAGATAAAACACCGTTAGTTCTTAAAAAGGGATTAGACTTTCAATCAGCTCGAAACCTGATGCTCTCAACTAATATTGGGAACATGGAAACCCCTGATTTCAAAGCTCATGACATTAATTTTGAACAACAACTACGGGATGTTATTAAAAGCGGTAATCAGCTCCAAGTAAGATCCACTAATAGTAAACATTTTGGAGCATCCGACGATGGATTAAAGTTTTTAGAGCCATCTCCTTTTGAGCTGAAAGATCCAGCAAAGTCCAACGGAAATAATGTCAATATTGATAAAGAGATGGGTAAGTTAGCAGAAAATCAAATTATGTACACCGCATTCATTCAATTGATGATGAAACGTGGGTCTACTGTCCGAAGTGCTGTAACTGAGTTACCTCAGCAATAGGTAATTCTTGCAAATGCAAGACCATTATATGTTTGACAATAAAGTAGGTTTAGGATTAGTCTAGTGTTAAGACATTTTTTTATAATAAAGTTAAGCTTATGAAGGATATAACTGTACATAGCAATTTAAAGGCCCTTGGAGGAGTTGGTGTCCCGGCAAATCAGGACACTAAAAAAATAGGGGGTGAAGAGGGCGGAGCATCCTTTTCTGATACTTTGACCGAATCTTTAGGTAAAGTAAATGACTTGCAAAAAGAGGCTGACATGGCTATAGAGGATTTTGCAACTGGAAAGACACGTAATATTCACGAAACTATGATAGCAGTTAACAAGGCAGATTTAGCTTTTCGCTTAACAATGCAAGTACGTAATAAAATCGTTGAGGCTTATCAAGAGGTAATGCGCACTCAGGTATAAGTTATTGGCAATGTTCTTTTAGTAGGCTCTTGGACTTGATGTCCCAGGGCTTTTTTTTTGCTTTATTCTTAGTGTTGACAGGAGTATTTAATTGGCAGATGATTAAAAATAAGAATTAAATATAATTATTGATAGCGATTATAGTGGGGGATTTTTTTATGTTTAAGTGGAAAAAAATATTTGTTACCGTCGCCTGCTTAAGTTTGTTTCTGTTTGTTGGAACTCAGCGGGCATATTCACAAGCTAGTGGTCATGCTAGTGTTGGTTTGGGACATGGTGAAGAGGGTTATTTACATTTAGAAGAAATGGTAAGACATTTAGAATTTGGATTGAAAATGCCAGATGCGGGACAAGACTTGAAGTCACATGGTAGTGTAGCAATAGGCCATGCAAGAAAGGCACTAAAACACTATAACGAAGCATTAAAGCATGCTAACGAATCATTAGGGCGTCCTGCTCGTAGCCCCTTAGTAGGGGGAGGATCCGGTAGTGAACATTCACATGAGGAGGGTTCATCCAATTCACATTCACACGAGGAAGGATCTCACTAAGTCGCATTTTATTTTAAATTTTATTCGTTTGTATGATTTAGCAATATAGAGTTTAGTTTTTGTTTATCCCTTTTAAAAAAATAATTCGAGATTTTATTTTGAGCATATATTTTTTGCCTGCTTTTTTCTGCAATTATTTTTATAAAATTTCTTTAGGATTAATATTAAGTAGGGGGGGGTATTATTAAATAGCTGATTTTTTGGTTATTTTTTTTTGTTCAATGCGAGATTCATGGATTCTTTAATGCCATTTAATAGCTCGTAGCTAGTTTGTAATTCTTTGTATGTTTTGTTTCTGGATATTTCTTCTGAAAAATTTTTTACTGAATTATAGTTTTGAATGACTTTGATCCAGCTCGTTTTTTTTTCTAGCCATTGCTTTTCTTCTATCCACTGAAAACACAATTCGTCAGAGGAAATCTTTTCCCCCTCCTGTTCTGCAAATGCTTGGATTGCCTTAATAGCAATTTCGTAGGTCAGCTTAAATCTTTGTAATGCAGTTCCTCGATAATAGTCGGTATCTTCTTTTTCAATTACTTCTTTAAGTCTAGCAAGAGACCAGTTTAGGTGTGGCAGGATAAGTTTTGGAGTGGATTGTAAAGCCATTTCAATATTTGAGTAATAGGTTGCTTGTAAAGTTTTTATATTTAATAGGATACATGATTTGATTGTGATTTTATTTTTGATTATAGGTAATAGCTATATGATTTTATCAAAAATAACTAAAGTATTAATATCCATTGCAAGGGCTTTGAAATCCTATCGCGAAAATGCTATTTTATTAAAAATTTTTATTAATTTTTTTAATCGTAGAGATATAAATGGAACGTTTTATTGTGAGTGACGATCATACTGTTATTGATAATGATACGAATTTGATGTGGGTGCGCACAGATAGTATGAACGATATGGAAAAGTGGGTTAATTATCAGGAAAGTGTAGATTATGTACGCGATCTTTGTGAAAAAAAAATTGCCGGCTTTAATGATTGGCGATTACCTTCTCGTGAAGAAATGGATACTCTTTATGATAAAGCCTATTCACTTAAAGATAAATTTGGCAAAGAAATTCACATAAGTGGCTGTTTTTCTTCAGGTGGCGGGTTTTCTATGATTGCTCAACAGGTGAGCGGACGAATGCGAACTTTTGTTCTGAATTTACGTACAGGCGAATATACACACCCTGATGGATTATGGACATTAACTGAGGCGGCTCGTGCCGTCCGTAGCATCCCCAGGGAAAAAAAATAAATCCACAATTAATTTGATAGGAAAGTTATTTAATGAGTGAAATTTATAATCCTCCAGAAAATTTTTCTTCTAAGGCGTTGATTAGTAGCTTGGATGAATACAAAAGTAAATATCGCCTTTCTTTGGATAATCCAGATCTTTTTTGGGCACAAGAAGCTGAACAATTTACTTGGTTTAAAAAATGGGAGGTTGTACGTGAGTTTAATTATGATGTGCGAAAAGGAAAAATTTTTATTGAGTGGTTTAAAGGTGGCAAGACCAATATAACTGTGAATTGCATTGATCGCCATCTTGAGAGCAGAGGTGAACGGATAGCTATATTGTGGGAAGGCAATGAACCTGGAGAAAACCGTTCTCTAACATATAATGAATTGTATGCTGATGTATGCCGATTTTCTAATGTTCTTAAAAAATATGGTGTTCATAAAGGTGATCGCATCTCTATTTATATGCCTATGGTTCCGGAATTAGCTATTGCAATGCTGGCTTGCGCAAGGATAGGAGCGATACACTCTATTGTGTTTGCTGGATTTTCATCAACTGCCTTAGCAGATCGCATTGTTGACTCTAATTGTACTTTTCTTATTACTACGGATGGTTCATTTCGTGGTGCAAAACCAGTACCTGTTAAAGCTAATGCAGATGAAGCTATCAAATTGGCCGCGATAAAAGGGGTGGAGGTTAAAACTTGTGTCGTTGTTGAGCGAGTAGGATCAAAAATACCTGTGGAAATGATTTCAGGACGAGATTACTGGTGGTATGAAGAAATGAGAAAAGTTGCGTCCACCTGTGAAGCAGAAATGATGAATGCAGAAGATCCTTTATTTATACTTTATACATCTGGTTCTACAGGAAAGCCAAAAGGTGTGCAGCATAGTGTAGGTGGATATATGGTTTTTACCTCATTAACCCATAAGTTTACTTTTGACTACCAAGAAGGAGATATTTGGTGGTGTACTGCTGATATTGGCTGGGTTACTGGTCACTCGTATATTGTATATGGCCCTCTTGCAAATGGATCAACCACCATCATGTTTGAAGGTATTCCTACTTATCCAGATGCAGGTAGATTTTGGGATATTGTTGACCGCCTTAATGTAACTCAGTTTTATACAGCTCCGACAGCGATTAGGGCACTTATGTCTCATGGATCAGAAATACCTAAAAAGTATAGTCTTTCTACGCTTCGAGTATTAGGCTCAGTGGGGGAACCCATAAATCCCGAGGCATGGCGATGGTACCATAATAATATTGGAAAGGGTCGTTGTCCTATCGTTGACACTTGGTGGCAGACAGAAACAGGCGGGATTCTTATAACTCCATTACCAGGTTGCACTCCCACAAAACCTGGTTCTGCTACCTTCCCATTTTTTGGAGTAAAACCCGTCATTATTGAAGCTGAATCAGGTAAAGTTTTAAAGGGTAATGGTGTGGAGGGTGTTCTTGCTATTGAAGAGCCGTGGCCTAGTCAAATGCGAACTATTTATGGAGACCATGACCGTTTTGAAGAAACATACTTTAAGTTATATCCTGGTTATTATTTTACCGGTGATGGTTGTCGTCGAGATGAGGATGGTTATTATTGGATAACGGGTAGGGTAGATGATGTTATTAATGTCTCAGGTCACCGTATAGGTACCGCCGAGGTTGAATCAGCTTTGGTGTTGCATAATAAGGTTGCCGAAGCGGCAGTTGTAGGATTCCCGCATAAGATAAAAGGGCAGGGTATATATGCCTATGTAACCTTGATGGAAGGCGTTGAATCAAATGAGAATCTAAGAAAAGAACTGGTATTGTTTGTTAGAAATGAAATAGGACCTATTGCAGCTCCCGATACTATTCATTGGGCACCTGGGCTCCCTAAAACTCGATCTGGAAAAATCATGAGAAGAATTTTACGTAAAATTGCCGCGGATGAATCAGATCAACTGGGTGACATTTCTACACTAGCGGATCCTACAGTTGTAGAGTCATTAAAATCTACACATGATCGGATGAAGAATTAACTTTTCTTTATATCTTATATTTCAAGAATTAAGAAATTAGTCAAAAGCTCACCGACTCAACCAGTTGAGGAATAAAGTAAACCCCCAAATGCATGAGAAATAATCCTTTATATTTCAATTGATTATGATTATTATCACCTTTTTATGTATGAGTGTCAATAAAAAGATTTTACACTTTTTGCCTATTCTTTAGGTTAAGGTTTAAGAGTTCTTTTTAATCTATTATTAGCAATTTTCTGTTTAACTTCTTTTAAGCCTTGATGAGTTAGATAATTAAGAGGTTGGTTTTTTAAAGCTTTTTTAAATGCAGTGCGAGATTGAATAAACTGATTTAATTTAAGATATGACCATCCTAGTCCATTTTGAGCAACTGCCAAATTTGGTCTAAATTTTAATTCTTCTTGAAATAGTTCTATTGCCTCAGAAGGTTTTCCTTGCTTTAAAAATATATTGCCTAATGTTGTACGAGCTGTGGTTATTGTTGAGTAAGGTGCAATAGTATTGTTCCCAGAAATCATTTCAGTGACCGGATTTGGGTCATTATTTAGTTCTAGTGCCTGACTTAAGTATTTAGCGGCTTCTGGTAGTTTGTCTATTTTGTTTAGTGCGTATCCCATGCCCTTACGCGCCTCAGATTTATTAGGCTGTTCTCTTAGTGAATTTTTAAACATTAAGATTGCATTTGTGTAATCCAGTTGTTCATAATATGCCCAACCAAATCTATTATATACCTGCCAACCAAACCGTTCTTTTGCAAGGAGAGTTTTAAACTCATCAGTTAAAGCAAAGCTTGGGTCAAGTGAAATAGCTTTTAAAAAATACTCAATAGCTAAGTCCTCATTCATATCTTTATAATTTAGCCAACCAAGCCCCATATATAAGGAAGACCTCAATGGATAATAAATAAGATTTTGTGTGAAGTACTCTCGTGCGCTTGCAACATCCCATCCCATTAATATGCTCATATCCAATTTATAAGCTAGGTTTTGATCTGGGTTTAGCTTTACGACAAACTTAAGAGCATTTGCCGCAAGTCTAAATTGCCCTGCTTCATATAGTGAGAGACCCAGACCTCTAGAAGATTCTATAAAATATTCTCGATCAGTACGTGCGATCTTAAATTTTTCAGCTGCCTGTAAATATTTTTTTTTGTGGTATTGACTCCAGCCCAGTCCGTTATATGCATGCGCGAGAGAAGAACTACTTGAGGGCGCCTCTGAATAAATATTTTTTGGAATTGAATCTATTAGGTCAAGCTTATTCATGATTTTAGAAAAAAATGAAATAGGTGCTTTGGTTGGTTTTTGTTCTGCAGAGTATTCTTTCCATGGGTCATCCATAAACCCTAAGTGAGATAGTGTTCTGTGGAGACTTAGAAAAGAAGTAGCATTTGGTTTGTATTCTTCAATATAGTTAGCGTAAAGTACCGCCGCTTTTTTATAGTTACCTGACTTTAATGCCAGATCCGCTTGGTAAAGGCTTGCGTCGATTACTTTCCTTACTTCTTCAATTCCTGCTTTAGCTTCCTTATTACTTGGGGCAAGGTCCAGTGCATCTAAAAAATACTCACGGGAGTATAAATAATCTTTCTGTGCTAATTTTATTTTACCCAATTGAGTATAAGGATATTCCCAATTCGGGTACCTATTCTTTATTTCGTAGTATTTTTTTTCAGCGATACCTAGCTTTTTTATGTCAAGATAATGGTCTGCATGAAGAGCCTGCTTTCTTTTTGTCTTCTCAATTTCATCCATTCCTTTAATAGCTCCAAGAAAATTTGGCCAAGTTTGAAGTATTTCGCTGAACAATAATGAAGCTTCTTTGGTTTCTTTGTTTTTAAGAAGACTCCAAGCTAATCCATTTTTTATATCGGGTGATCTATCATCCATTGATATATCTTCAAAACTATCTAAAGCTTTTTTGTACTTACCTTTAGAAAACACGTTCCATGCGATATTAATTAGAGGGTCTGTGCCATTTGGTAATCCCATTAATAGACTTTGATATCTTGGAAATTCTGTCGGAAGTGTGAATAAGGATATTGGCTGAGTCCTAGTTGGAAGCATATTAATTAATATATCCGTATTTTCTTCATGCCAAGAGGCCCATAGTTCAAAGATTCTATTAACGTGAGAGGGACTATATATTTGAGAAAAACTTTCTTTTGCTTCATTTTTTTTATTTAGTTTTAGATTGGCAAATCCTTCTCCTTTATGAATCTGATAAAGATCACCATTAAGTTTTTTTGCATATTTGAATTGTTCTATTGCTTTTTTGTAGCTTCTTAAAGCGTAATAGCACCAACCCATTCCCACTAATGGTTCGGGATTTTTTTTGTGAAGAGCTTTGGTACGCTTAAAAGCTTTTAATGACCTGTCATATTGTTTTTGATGAAAGTAGGTCCAAGGTAAAAGTTTTATTGCTGTTGGATTATTTGGAAACTTTACAAGAGTTTTTTTGAGGTAAAACTCAGATACCTCAAATTTACTTTGATTATATTGTTGGAGAGCAAATTGTAAGTCGCGGTCAGAAGAATACTCAGTGCTTAAATTTGAGAGCAGAATATTATCCTTTGCAAAGGCACTATTAATTGCCGTTTCTACAGACTCGTATAAATCTTCAACTTTTACTATATCCAAAGGACTTGCAATGTTTTGTATATTAGAGCAACTAGATAGAGTTACTTGCAAGAATAAGAAGAGTACTAGTCTAGAGCGGTTAAAGTTTTTTCGATTTAATAAGACCATTATTATCTCAGTTTTAGTAAAATTACTGCTATTACTAAGGCTTATCGGCAAAAATATATATTTTTAAAGCAAATTT
>Ga0209228_1000058_pt1 | contig 47323 bp, 40 predicted proteins | sample METZYME_3_150m_FD_187547 | JGI IMG/M metagenome (GOLD analysis project Ga0209228, IMG submission 187547) | Marine microbial communities from oxygen minimum zone in mesopelagic equatorial Pacific - METZYME_3_150m (SPAdes) (version 2) | ecosystem: Environmental > Aquatic > Marine > Oceanic...
AATTGGCACCGGCATCGATTTTCTCTTTGAAATATCCCACGCCAGATTCGTAGTTTTTTGAATCCGGGTGAGGTTCCGGGTAACAGGCTACATCAATATGAAAATATTCGCCTGTTTCTAGGCGAATGAATTCAACCAATTCGCTGGCATAGCGATGATGGGTAATGGCACTTCCATCACTAGGCGAATCACCTCGCAATGCTACTAGGCGATTTATTCCAGCCGCCTTATATGCAGCTAGAAGTATTCTAATTTCATCTTGATCGGTTCCGCTAAAAGAAAGATGGGGGGCCATGCTGGAGCCAAATTTCTGGTACCTGAGCACAATCTGCTTGGTGCCCTGTTTGGTAGAACCACCGGCACCATAGGTTACCGAGAAAAAATCCGGCCGTAGCTTTGCTAGCTGTTGATGGACAGCATTTAGCTTGGATTCATCCGCGTTGGTCCGCGGAGGGTAAAACTCGATGCTAAAAATAGGGGTCGGATTTAAATCCATGACTAAGCATTCTCTCGGGTACAAACGGTTGCTAGTATTTGTAACTGTCCTTCTTGAATGGACCCTTGACGGGCACATTAATATAAGTGGCCTGAGCATCAGTGAGGCGTGTCAGCACGCCACCGAAACCTTCCACCATGAGGAAGGCGACTTCCTCATCTAGGTGTTTCGGCAAGACCTCTACGGTCAGGTTGGCCTTCTTCAACTTTGCGGGCAAATTGGCGTGTTTGCGATTGAAGAGATATATCTGCGCCAGAACTTGGTTTGCAAAAGAACCATCCATGACACGTGATGGATGACCGGTCGCATTACCCAAGTTAATCAATCTGCCTTCAGACAGAAGGATCAGGTAATCTGCATGGGTTTTCCTGCCATTGCGGTAGATCTTGTGGACCTGGGGCTTGACTTCTTCCCATTCCCAGTTTTCGCGCATGAACTTAGTATCGATCTCGTTATCGAAGTGGCCAATGTTGCAAATAATGGCACCCGCCTTTGCATGTTGCAGCATGAACTCGTCGCAAACGTTGATATTACCGGTGGCAGTCACAACCAAGTCAAGCTTCCTTAATAAGTCTTTGTCGATATTGTCGGCTGATCCGTTATTTAAGCCGTTCAGGTAAGGCGAGGTCACTTCAAACCCATCCATGCAGGCTTGCATAGCGCATATAGGATCTATTTCCGCGATCCTCACTATCATTCCTTCCTGACGAAGGCTCTGAGCGGAACCCTTACCTACGTCACCATAGCCAATTACCAAGGCGTGTTTGCCCGCTAGTAACATGTCCGTGCCGCGTTTGATGCCATCGTTAAGGCTATGTCGGCAACCGTACTTGTTGTCATTCTTGGATTTAGTCACCGAATCATTTACGTTGATGGCCGGCACACGCAGTGAACCTTCCTCAATCATTTCCATAAGACGATGTACACCGGTGGTGGTTTCCTCGGTAATGCCATGAATGTGATCCAGCATTTCCGGATAATTGTCATGCACCATGGCAGTCAGGTCACCGCCATCATCTAAGATCATATTGGCATCCCAAGGCTGGCCATTTTTTAAGATGGTTTGCTCGATACACCATTCGCCTTCATTTTCGGTTTGGCCCTTCCATGCATATACAGCAATTCCTTCCTCGGCGATACAGGCGGCTGCATGGTCCTGAGTGGAGAAAATGTTGCAAGAAGACCAGCGTACCTCGCCTCCCAGAGCAACCAAAGTTTCGATTAACACGGCTGTCTGAACGGTCATGTGAATACATCCGAGTATCTTGGCGCCAGAGAGTGGTTTATCGGCCGCATATTTTTTTCTCAGGCTCATTAGGGCAGGCATTTCTGCTTCTGCGAGTGTGATCTCTCTGCGGCCGAAATCTGCTAGTTTTATATCAGCAACCTTATAGTCCCGTATGGGACTCAATCCTTCTTTCACGGATAGGTTATTCATAGTTTGCTCCGGTTTAATTCCGCTTACAGTCCAGCGTCATTCTGCAGTGCCGCCGCCTTATCTGTTTGTTCCCAGGTAAAATTTGGTTCTTCACGCCCAAAGTGGCCGTAGGCCGCTGTTTGTCGATAAATAGGCCTGAGTAGATCCAGCATTTTAATCAAACCCTTGGGCCGAAGTTCAAAATGATTCCGTACCAGGTCCACGATCTTGTTATCATCAATCTTGCCAGTACCAAATGTCTCAATATTTATGGAAGTCGGTTCTGCCACACCAATGGCATAAGAAAGCTGTAACTCGCAACGATCGGCTATACCTGCGGCTACCAGGTTCTTGGCTACGTAGCGGGCTAAATAAGCCGCAGAGCGGTCTACTTTTGAAGGGTCCTTGCCAGAGAAAGCACCGCCGCCATGGCGAGCCATACCACCGTAGGTGTCTACGATAATTTTGCGGCCCGTTAGACCGCAGTCACCATGAGGCCCGCCGATCACAAATCGACCCGTAGGATTAATTAAGTACCTAGTGTTCTCGTCTATCCACCGCGCAGGTAGAACTGGTTTGATGATTTCCTCCATCACAGCCTCCTGTAACTCGGGCAGCGAGATATCGTCACGATGCTGGGTGGAAAGTACAACCGTCTCAATACCGATCGGTTTGCCATTTTTGTAGCGAAAGGTAATTTGACTCTTTGCATCGGGTTCTAGCCAGGGCAGAGAGCCATTCTTTCGAACTTCTGATTGACGCTTAACAAGGCGATGTGAGTATGTAATAGGCGCTGGCATCAAGACTTCGGTTTCGTTTGTGGCGTAACCAAACATGAGCCCCTGGTCACCCGCGCCCTGCTCATGATTTTCGGTTTCGTTGACCCCCATAGCGATATCGGGCGATTGGCTACCTATTGCATTAAGTACAGCACATGTATTGCAATCGAATCCACTTTCTGAATTTTTGTAGCCAATATCATTTACGACGCTGCGAACGAGGCTTTCTACATCTATTTGGGATGCGGTGGTAATTTCACCGGCCACTATAACCATGCCAGTATTAATCATGGTTTCGCAGGCGACACGGGAGCCCTCATCTTGCTCTAACAACGCATCCAGGACCGCATCCGATATTTGGTCCGCCATTTTATCCGGATGTCCTTCCGAGACAGATTCAGATGTAAACAAGCTTGTCTCTGACATTATATTTTCCTTTAATTATCAATTGAAAAGTATATTAGACGCCATGTGTAATCTTTTTAAATATGCAGATTTGTATTTGAAATCCATTACGAAGACTAAGATAAGAGCTTTGTCCTGAAACCAGACCGGCATCCTCGGCCCAACGGTCTAGGTCGTTCTCGTCGAAGCCTAACCAAAGGTCGCCACACGAGTTCCGCGCCCAGTCCTGATCGTGCCTTGAAAGATCGATAACTAGGAGATGACCCCCAGGAGCCAAGAGCGCAGCGGAATCTTTAAATGTTTTTGCCGGGGAGGAAATATGATGCAACACCATGTTAAAAATAATTATGTCAGCAAGAGTTTCCTTTTTTAGCGCGATGCGGGTGTCACCAAGAATAAAGTGCACCCCCTTTAAATTTTTTCTTTCGATTGTTTGTCGTGATTTCTCCAGCATTTCACTGGAATTATCAAGGGCTATGATATTCTTGTATTTTTTAGCCAGCTCCATCAGTAGCTGGCCCTCTCCGGGCCCCACTTCAAGCACGACGGCCTTGGATGAATGTCCCAATCCATTGATAACATCGTGCAGGCAACTCGCGTAATCTTCATGTTTCACAATGAGTCCCTGTTTCTCCTTGAATTTGTCGGCATTCTTATTGAAGAAACTAAGGGATAACTCGGAGCGCTCGATTTGAATCTGTTTGATTTTTCTCTTGCTGTCCGCCCTAATTGGTAGGCTGTCAATTTGTTCTAATGTGCTTTCTTTAATGTCGCGGTGGGAGTCCCCATCGGTCAAGAATGCCCGTCGATAGAATATGGAATTCCCCTCACGACGAGTCGATACTAGGTTGCTTTTAGCTAGGATTTTCAAGTGATGGCTGAGTGCTGGCTGGCGAATTTCTAGGATACGGCAAAGTTCCAGCACACCAAATGACTCGTTCTTGAGCAAGCGCAAGATCTGCAAGCGTAAGCTGTCAGCTAGAGCCTTGTTCAGTTCTGTTAGGCTTTCTAGGGTGACAGGTAGTTCGAGAGCTGGGACTCTCAGCACAGTTGATTGAAGATCGGTAGCCATATTTTTGTATTAAAAGGGAACTAACCGGGCGCTACAGTAGCAGTAAACGCGGGCATTTTCAAATCTATATCAAAATATATTGATATAATATAGCCACAAGCTAGTGCTAAAATATTAGTTGGCGTCTCGCGCCGAAAATAGTCCCGAGTCAGTGGTATATTGCGTTCAGGTGCGGGAAAATAGCCGCCTTCCAAAATCGGTTGTCTGTTACCCGACCGGCCGATTAATGAGCCAGGAGTAAAGTTGATGTCAGGAAATGGCGTGTCGCGGAAACAATGCGCTAATGCAATTCGGGCGCTGAGCATGGATGCCGTCCAGAAAGCGCGCTCGGGCCACCCTGGTGCCCCGATGGGTATGGCAGACATTGCTGAAGTACTTTGGAATGACCATCTAAATCACAACCCCGGTAATCCTCAGTGGTTTAATCGCGACAGATTTGTGCTTTCCAATGGTCATGGATCAATGCTGATTTACTCGCTTCTTCATCTAACTGGGTATGACATTCCGATGGAGGAGTTGAAGAATTTCAGGCAGCTTCATTCAAAAACTCCAGGCCACCCTGAATATGGCTATACACCCGGCGTGGAAACTACTACTGGCCCGCTCGGTCAGGGATTGGCCAATGGAGTAGGCATGGCGATCGCGGAGAAGACTCTCGCGGCCCAGTTCAACCGAGAAGGGTATAAGATTATAGACCACCATACTTACGTATTTGTTGGCGATGGTTGCTTGATGGAAGGAGTATCCCATGAGGTCTGTTCTTTGGCTGGAACTTTACAGTTGGGTAAATTAATCGTGTTTTACGACAACAATGGTATATCTATTGATGGCGAAGTGGGGCAGTGGTTCTCAGACGATACAGACAAACGCTTCGAAGCCTACGGTTGGCAGGTGTTGAGTGCGGACGGCCACGATACGGAATCTGTTAGCCAGGCCATTGAAGAGGCGCGAGCTGAATCCACTAAACCCAGCATTGTTAACTGTAAGACCATCATTGGTTTTGGGGCGCCCAACAAGCAGGGCACCGCAGCTACTCATGGTGCTCCTTTGGGTGAGGAAGAGATTGCCGCCACCCGTGAGCGACTGGACTGGCATCACCCGCCATTTGTAATCCCCGAGGAAATCAAGCAAGCATGGAATGCGACCGAGAAAGGGTTTGCCGCTGAATCGGCTTGGAAAGAAAAATTGGTTGTCTATGAAGAAGAATACCCTGAGCTAGCGATGGAATTGGTGCGACGGATCAAGGGAGAAATACCAAGCTACTTCGTGGAGAAAGCTGATGAATTTATTGCCCAATGCGAGGCCAACCCTGAAGATATAGCTAGCCGCAAGGCGTCGCAAAATTGCATTGAAACCTATGCTTCAATATTGCCGGAACTGATTGGTGGTAGCGCTGATCTCACCGGTTCCAATCTAACTTTATGGTCTGGTAGTACACCGATAACAGAAAAGGCAGATGGCAACTACATCTATTTCGGCGTACGGGAATTTGGCATGACCGCTATCGCTTCTGGTATAGCCCTGCATGGAGGCTTTATCCCTTATACAGCAACATTTTTGATCTTTATGGAATATGCAAGAAATGCGGCACGTATGGCAGCGCTTATGAAACAGCGGAGTATACTGGTGTATACCCACGATTCCATCGGGCAGGGCGAAGATGGGCCCACTCACCAACCGGTGGAACAACTTTCCAACTTACGAAGCACTCCCAATATGTCAGTCTGGCGTCCTTGCGACAACGTGGAGGTAGCGGTAGCCTGGAAAGCTGCCATACTCAGAAGGAATGGCCCCACTGCCTTGGTTTTCTCGCGCCAAGCGATTCCCCATCAGAAGCGGGAGGGTCAAGAGACCAAGGACATCAATTATGGCGGCTACATATTGCAAGATTGCGCAGAAAAGCCAACATTAATAATCATCGCTACCGGCTCCGAGATAGGTATCTGTCGCGAAGCAGTGGAAGCATTACAAGCCGATGGCGAACAAGTACGTCTAGTATCGATGCCTAGTGTTGATGTGTTTGAGGAACAAGATGCCAAGTATCGAGAAAGTGTTTTACCTGCCAGTGTACGCAATCGCCTAGCTGTGGAAGCAGGTGCTGCGGACTACTGGTATAAGCTGGTAGGGCTTGATGGCAAGATTATGGGCATGAAGAGTTTTGGGGAATCCGCTCCCGGTGGTGTTTTGATGAGTCATTTTGGGTTTAGCGTCGACAATGTTATCGAAACTGCTCGGTCTTTTAGTTAGTTACACCAAAGATCGATCCTGCTGTTTGGTAGACTTTCATGCTCTATAATATAGCTTTCAACGGTTATGATTATATTGGCCTTTGCACGCTGTGACTTTAGCAAGGCAGTCAAAGCTATGCACTCCATAAACTGATGATTTTTCTTCTTTAGAGAACCTGACCATGACTTTTCTGCGAATGGAAGAGCTTGATCTCACAGGCAAACATGTACTGATTCGCGAAGACTTGAATGTTCCTATTAGGAATGGAGTGGTTAGCAACGATATGCGGATCAAGGCAGCTCTTCCAACCATAGAACAAGTAAGGGCTGAGTCGGAAACAGTGATTCTGATGTCGCACCTAGGCCGGCCTGAGGAAGGTAAACCGATTTCTAAACAACTCGAGTTTTCTCTGCGACCCATCGCCAATCGTCTTGCTGAATTGCTCGCTTGTCGGGTTGAGCTGATTGAGGATTACCTAGACAAACCTGATGCTGTTAGGAATTCTGACGCTGACATTGTATTGCTAGAAAACGTACGTATCAACAGTGGTGAAAAAGCTAACGACGATGGGTTGGCCACTCACTATGCGAAACTTTGCGATGTGTTCGTCATGGATGCTTTCGGCACGGCGCATCGCGCTCAGGCTAGCACCCATGGGGTCGCCAGGTATGCACCGATTGCATGTGCCGGCCCACTACTGGCGCGCGAACTGCAAGCTTTAGAGTGTTCTCTGATGAAACCAAAGCGACCGATGCTGGCTATTGTGGGTGGGGCCAAAGTGTCCAGTAAGCTTGGTGTGCTCAAGAAATTAGCAAATAAAGTGGATCAGCTTATTGTGGGGGGGGGTATCGCTAACACATTTTTACTTGCAAGCGGGTTTGAGGTAGGCCAATCGCTTTGTGAGCCAGACTTTGTAGACACCGCTAAAATGTTGATGCAACGCACTAATATTCCATTGCCAACGGATGTAGTGGTTGCGAAGGAGTTTTCATCTGATGCTGAAGCTCAAACAAAAGCTGTTGCTGCGATCGAAGAAGATGACTTTATCCTCGATATTGGCCCGGAAACGGTAATACAACTGACAAAATTGATTAGTACCATGAAGACAATTATCTGGAATGGGCCGATGGGTGTCTTTGAGGTACCTCAGTTTGCTGAGGGGACAGTAAAAATTGCGCAAGCTGTTGCTGGTAACAAGGGATTTTCGATTGCTGGTGGAGGTGAAACTATCGCCGCAATTGACAAGTTTGGTGTGACTGAAACTATTTCCTACATCTCGACCGGAGGTGGCGCCTTCCTGGAATATGTGCAAGGAGTGAAACTGCCTGGTGTACAGATATTGGAAGAAAGAGGAGTTGCGAATTAACATTCCAGGAGAAATAATACCGACTACTGCTTGATGCAAAGACAAGCGGAAACGAATAAATAGGTAGAGGGTTTATCATGGCACTTATCAGTTTGAGGCAGTTACTGGATCACGCGGCAGAAAATGGCTACGGAGTACCGGCATTTAATGTGAATAACCTGGAACAAGTGCGGGCTATCATGGAAGCAGCTGATGAATTAAATAGCCCTGTTATTCTGCAGGCATCGGCAGGCGCTCGTAAATATGCAGGCTCTAACTTCTTGAAGCATCTTATCCAAGCAGCCATCGAAGAGTTTCCGCATATTCCCATTGTTATGCATCAAGATCACGGTGTATCACCAGCGGTTTGCCAGCGATCTATCCAGCTTGGTTTCTCGTCAGTCATGATGGATGGCTCACTCGCGGAAGATGGTAAGACACCGACGGATTTCGATTACAACGTACGTGTTACCAAGACGACTGTGGAGATGGCTCATGCCTGCGGTGTGTCAGTTGAGGGTGAGATTGGTTGCTTGGGCTCCTTAGAAACCGGCATGGCAGCCGAAGAGGATGGCGTGGGGGCGGAAGGCAAACTGGAAAAATCACAATTGCTTACTGATCCTCAGGAAGCATTAGATTTTGTCGATGCTACGGGTGTCGATGCACTTGCTATAGCAGTAGGTACCAGCCATGGTGCGTATAAGTTCAGCCGTCCACCGACTGGCGATATTCTGGCTATCGATCGTATCAAGGAAATTCATGAGAAAATTCCCAGCACTCACTTAGTAATGCATGGCTCTTCTTCTGTACCCCAGGATTGGTTAGCAATTATAAACAAATACGGGGGCGAGATTCCGGAAACCTACGGTGTCCCCGTTGAAGAAATCCAGGAGGGCATCCGACACGGAGTCCGTAAAGTGAATATTGATACTGATTTGCGGCTCGCATCAACTGGTGCGGTGCGGCGATTTCTAGTCGAGAACAAATCAGAATTCGATCCTAGGAAATTCCTAACGCCAACCATAAACGCTATGAAGGATATCGTGAAGGCACGACTGCAAGACTTTGGCACGGTGGGACAAATTGCCAAGTTTGGGAGGATTTACGATCTAGAGGAAATGCACCATCGTTATTCTGGTGCTAGCCGATAATTAACGGATCAGACTTACGAGGGAGAGGTTGGTCATGTTTAGTCGAGACTATGCTGAACAAATCCGAGATAGCCTGCTCCTGAATTTTTTTAATCTCAATTCCAACAAGGAAGGGAAGACCCCTCTCTTTCAGAGCTACCTGCAATACTATGGATTGAATTTCACTGGTGATGATGGAGGCAGTAAACACTGCGCCGGCATCATCAATAGTGGGGAATTCAAAATAGTTTGCCACTATTTTGTGGTGCCACTGGAGCGCCAGAAGGGGACAGCTTTCCTATTACACGGCTACTTTGATCACACGGGGTTGTATGGTCATATGATAAGGCACTGCCTACAACTTGGTTACACAGTGGTAATCTTCGACCTCCCGGGCCATGGCCTGTCCAGTGGTCCAATAGCTGAGATTGATTCTTTTCGACAATATAGCGGGGCGTTCCTCAGAGTTTTGCGCCAGGCAAAAGGTTTTAAGGTCAATCAGCCATGGATTGTTATTGGGCAAAGTACTGGGGCCGCTATTATTATGGATGCATTACAAGACACAAATTTTGTCGACCAGTTTCCAGTGCAGTGCTATATCTTGCTGGGGCCATTTTTACGACCTAAACGCTGGATTACCAGTAAGCTGCTATTTATGTTGACCCGCTGGTTTATTAGATCGGCGCGGCGCAAATTTGCGATGAACAGTCACGATGAAGAGTTTCTGAATTTCCTGCGCACCCGTGATGCCTTGCAAAGTAAGGAATTGCCACGGAGCTGGGTGCTGGCGATGATTGAGTATCAAAGGCGATTTGCACGGGCGAAGATATGTGATGAAGCTTTACACATAATTCAAGGTACCGGCGATGAAACCGTGGACTGGCGATATAACCTGCCGCACATTCAAGAAAAGTTTCCCAAGTCTAAAATCTATATGATTCCTGATGCGCGCCACCAATCGGTGAACGAATCACCAGAGTTCCGGGGTAGGATCTTTTCCTCAATAGATCAGATTATTGAGGGTGCAGGGTAAAACTTTATCCTTAGGCGAACAGTGCCATTACTCTCATTTAACCTGACCAAAGCTATTTCACTGAATTGGTTGTTAATATAAATGACGAGATAGCCCAGTTATGCGATGAGGTGTAGTAAGATTAAGCCAAGGTGATTTAGGCGTGTATAAAAACCGACCAAGAAATGTTTCCATCTGAAAGAATATCAGCGTACACTAATTATTCGGTCAAAGTGTGCCGATGGGTTGCTGTTATTTGGCAATCCGATAAAGTAAATTTTGAAACAGCAAGAGAGCAATATGTCAGAATCAGTTGAGGGTACCGTTAAGTGGTTTAACGACGAGAAAGGATTTGGATTTATAGAGCAGGAAGGTGGTAAGGATGTGTTTGTGCATTTCAGCGCCATCAATGGCTCGGGAAGAAGGACGCTTCATGAAGGGCAAAAAGTGACCATGGAAGTTACTACAGGCCAGAAAGGCCCCCAAGCGGAAAACGTCAACCCGCTTTAATTTTTATAAGCCTTTAGCAAGTCCCTGCCGGAATAATAAAAAGCTTGAAAGTTAGGTTTGAAACAGAATTGAAGTAAATCTGGAACGATTCAGATAAGGTATTTTTCTCTGATCATACTGATCTTGCCAACGATTTTCTTATTTTCACGGTGAATAGTAATACCCTAATACATTAGGGTAGCAGCGTTTTTACGCCTGTAATCGAGCCAAGTAACAAGCGATCAGCTCCGCGGTTTGCAAACAAACCACTGGCAACCACACCTGTTATTTGGTTCAGGTCATATTCTAGTTTCCTGGGGTTTAGTATTTCCAGGTTGAAGACGTCTATAATATGGTTGCTGTTATCCGTAACGCAGTTTTCTCGGTACACTGGATCGCCTCCCAACTTCACGATCTGCCGTGCAACGTAACTTCTTGCCATTGGGATGACTTCCACCGGCAGCGGGAATTTACCCAGAGTGCTCACAAGCTTTGAATCATCGGCAATGCAAACGAATTCTTTTGAGGCGGCGGCGATGATTTTTTCTCGAGTGAGTGCGGCGCCACCACCCTTGATCAACTGCAAGTGATCGTTGGCTTCGTCTGCTCCGTCCACATAGACCGAAATTTCCCCAACGGCGTTTAAATCGAATACAGGGATATTGTGTTCCTTAAGACGACGGGTAGACTCTTCAGAACTGGCAACTGTACCATTAAGTTTGTGACTGATTTTGCCCAGTTCTTCGATGAAGAAATTAGCGGTAGAACCAGTTCCGACCCCCACGATCGTTTCATCGTCAAGCATTGATTCAACATGTTCGAACGCTGCCTGCGCGACAGTTCGTTTTAATTCATCTTTTGTCATATCCATCACCTATTGTTGCTGGAATGTAATACTCAATTTGTTTTTAAAGTTCCGAGTAACTGTCCCATGCGTACCGGCGTGTCCGCAGTGAGAGCAGCATCAAGCTCTATAATTCCAGGACCAAATAATACAATTGCGGTAGAACCTGATTTGAATCTACCCATCTCTGCGCCAGTTGGTAACTCGATAGGAGGACTATAAGTTTCATAACTCATAACCCGCAGTTTGCGAGTTCTTGGGCTTGGACATACTTGCCCGGACCAGACCGTTTCTATACCAGCTATGATCATAGCGCCTATCAATACCAGCGCCATCGGTCCGGCTCTCGTTTGGAAAAAGCAAATCACACGCTCATTACGCGCGAATAAATTGGGCACATACCCAGACATTCTCTGATTGACCGAAAATAGCCTGCCCGGCACATAGATCATTTTTTCCAACCGACCGGCCAGCGGCATATGAACTCTGTGGTAATCCCTGGGAGATAAATAGATAGTTGCGAATGTGCCAGCCGAAAAATCGTCTACCAAGGCAGAATCGTCGCCCAGTAGGTCAGCGACCTTAAAGAATCTGCCTTTCGCCTGCAATAAAGAATCTTTCTCAATGGCCCCAGCCTGACTAATTACACCATCGGCTGGACACACTACAGTATTTTCTCCTTCAACTAGTGGCCTAGCCTCTGGTTTGAGTTCTCGAGTAAAGAAGGCATTGAAATTCTCAAACTGATCAAGGTCCGAAAGCAATGCTTCGCTCATATCGACCTTGTAAAAACCAATAAATGCCTTGATTAGCGCTTTCCTGAAGAGAGCTGTTTCGGCGAACATTGCTATGAAGCGTGATAATGCATGGTGGGGTAAAAGATATTGTAGGAAGGCAAATAAATGGGACATGAGATTAAGATAACCTTCTTGCTTCAGCGCTCAACTGGGGTGTCAGGGTGATTCCCCCACTCAGACCAGGAACCGTCGTAGGCTTTGATATCAAGCCCCAAAATTTTACCTACTAGGTAACTGAGCCCGGAACGGTGATGAGTCTGGCAATGGGTAATTATTTTTTTATTTTTATCAATGCCTAAAGATTCCAGTTCACTTTTTAGTATGTCTAAGGATTTCAATCTAAGATTACTATCGTGGTCTATCAGATCTAGCCAGTCCAGATTCACAGCACCTGGAATGTGTCCATTTTTCAGCGCCGTGACTTTGGTTCCCGTGTATTCTTCCAGAGCACGTGCATCCCAAACAATAGAATCGCTGTCACCGATTTGGCTCAGCACATCGTCCAGATCGACAGCGACACTCCTGTCTATTTGGGCGACATAATCCGAGGGTTCTTGTTCTGCTAAACCGCTCGAGACGGGGTAGGCCTCATTTATCCAAGCTACCAGCCCGCCATTTAAAAAGGAGTGGTTATGATGGCCGAGAACGTCCAGTGTCCAGATTAACCGACCTGCCCAGCCACCCCCTTCGTCGTCATATGCCACAACGTGCTTTTCTTTGCTTAGACCAATACAAGAAAAAACTGTACTTAAATGTTCGGCATTGGGGAGTTTGCCTGTAGCTGGTTTGATACCGCTCACTAATTCAGACGGCCTGATTAACACAGAACCAGGAATGTGATGATTGAAAAATACCTCTTCGGTACACACCGCCACCAAGAGGATCTTATCCGAAGGCAGAACCGGCAATAACTCTTCAATTTCAAGAGTGAGCGGGAATACGTTTTGCGATTCAGGATACATAGCACATTTTTTCCAAGAAATTTACAGGACCACTATTTTAATTTTATCTATTCAGGGAGTTTTCATCATCTGCAAAATCTTGAAATAGTTCTCCAAGCGTTGAGGAAAAACCTTTCCTGCAATGAGGGCTTCCTGGATTGCACAGTCTGGCTCGGTCTGGTGGGAGCAATCCCGAAATTTGCAATTTTCTGCGAGTTCGTTCAATTCTCTGAACCCACTTAACAGTTCCGTTTGTGTAATATGCCCTAGGTGAAACTCCCTTATTCCTGGTGAGTCGATCACGTCACAGTTGCGTAGGTGAAAAAGTCTAGCTGTCGTTGTTTTATGCGTGCCCTTATATTTTTTTTGGGACAGGTCAGCTACGTCTGTCATCTCAGCTAATCCCAGCCGGTTAACCAGCGAAGATTTGCCGACTCCGGACTGTCCGACGAACACGGTAGTCTTGACCGATAAGGCTTCTTCGAGTTCAGCAATGCCTCTGCCAGTCAGGGCCGAAACCCGTTGTACTGGGTACCCGAGTTCCTCGTAAATCGACAATATACTGTTGAATTCGTCGGAGTTTTGCTCATTCAGTAAGTCGATTTTATTGAATACCAAAAGCGGCTCCAGTCCTAAGTTATCAACGGCCACTAGGTAGCGGTCAATGAGATTCGTAAATGGCTCAGGCATTACGGCAAAAACAATAAGAACGATATCGATGTTGGCTGCAACTGGTTTCAGGTTTCCAGCCGCGTCCGGCCTCGCAAACAAATTTTGACGCTCGTTAACCGCGACAATGACGCCGCTTTCACCGCTTTCCTGGTCCCAGACCACTAAGTCACCTGTTACCAGATCAGGCAGGTTCGCCCTTTGGTGACATCGCACAGTTCGTGGAGGCCCATTTTTATTGAGCACTTCTACATCCAACTGTTTACCGAAGTGACTGATGATTCTGCCGTTGCAGTTGCTGTTGTTGTTGGCATTGTTGAATTGGCTATATGTAACGGCCTCAATTTCTCTTTGTTGTTTCTCGGTTATGCGAGACTTCTGATGCTTGCTTAGCCGTCTTTTGCTCATAAATATTGGGTAGTCGAGAACATAATGCGATAAATGTATTAAAGTGCCACGATTATTGCATATTCTGGCTATTCAAGCTTTGCTACAATGTCTGGTAACAAGCGCAACACGCTAACGAAATTCAATGGATAAAAACCTGAACCTTGTCTGGCTGGATCTGGAAATGACCGGGCTCATTCCTCAATCAGATCGTATCATCGAGATTGCTACTCTGGTGACCGATCCAGCATTAAACATCCTCGCAGAAGGTCCAACTCTCGCCATCAAGCAGCCAGATGAACTACTGGATGCTATGGATGAATGGAATCAAAAACATCATGGTAGCTCGGGATTAATTGGCCGGGCAAAGAGTAGCTCTATTGATGAACTGGAAGCGGAACGTCAAACGCTAGAGTTTCTGTCAGAATATTCCATAAAGAATGCATCACCACTGTGTGGCAATAGCATTTGTCAGGATCGCCGGTTCATGGCAAATTACATGCCCGAATTGGAAGCGTTCTTTCACTACCGTAATCTCGATGTGAGCTCCATCAAAGAGCTAGTGCGGCGATGGAAGCCTGAGATCATGGAAGGACTCTTCAAGCAGAGCAAGCACCAAGCGATGGATGATATTAAAGACTCAGTTAACGAACTGAAATATTACCGAGAACATTTCATTAAAGCCTGACAAGCTATCCAGTACGTTGCCCATGTTGCTCTAGGGCCCACTGTACATGCTCACGCACTAGTTTTGACGGATGATTGAGAGATGCTTTGAGCGCTGTAATTGTTTCTTCATTTGTCTCCGCATTTCCCAGAGCCACAGCAATGTTACGTAACCAACACTCGTAGCCAATTCTGCGAATAGGTGAACCACTGGTCTTGAGAAAAAATTCCTGTTCCGTCCATTGAAATAATTCAATGAGTTTAGCGTCATCTAGGTTGTGTCGCGGCGAAAAATCTGTTTCTTCGCTGATTTGGGTAAACTTGTTCCAAGGGCACACGAGTTGGCAGTCATCACATCCGAAAATGCGATTGCCCATAGGTTTGCGAAATTCCTCCGGGATGGATCCGCGTAACTCGATCGTTAAGTAAGAAATACAGCGTGTAGCGTCCAGCACTTTTGGTCCAATAAATGCCTGGGTAGGACAGATATCTAGACAGGCAGCACAGGAGCCACAGTGATCACTGTCACTGTCATCTATAGGCAAAGGAAGATCAGTAAATAGTTCCCCGAGGAAAAACCAGGACCCAGCGTTTTTGTTAATTAACATTGTGTTCTTTCCAATCCAGCCCATGCCTGATTTCTCTGCCAAAGCACGTTCTAATACTGGTGCGCTGTCGACGAAAGCCCGATATCCAAATGCTCCGGCAGCTCCTTCGATCTTATCAGCTAGCTGCTGCAGTCGTTTTCGAACAAGCTTGTGGTAATCTCTACCTCTGGCATAACGGGAGACATAGGCTCGGTCGCGTTGCTGCATGGGATGGAGAGAATTCGATTTGCTGACTGAGTAATCCATACGCGCAGTGATTATACGAATTGTCCCCGGGTGCAACTGCTCTGGGTGGCACCGCTTTTCGTGATTTTCTGCCATGTAAGTCATGGCGCCGTGATAATTTTTGTCAATCCAAGATGACAAGTATTTTGCATAATTGTCTAAATCAGCATCGGTAATGGCGATTTGCTGAAAACCAAGTTCGCTCCCCCATACCTTTATCTGGGATGCGAGCTGAGAACAGTTAAGCTTTGACATGATTGGGTCAGTAGTAATTATAATTGACCGAACATCTCGGCGGTCTTTTCAAGCGCAGGAACATCGTAGCAGAAACATACAAGCAGCAAGCTTGTTTTTGGAGAAATCTCATAAAACGGAGCAAGTGGAGGAGCCTCTGCTAAATTTCATGAAACATTTCGTGTATCAGTAAGTTGAGTTATTGAGCGGTGACTTCGCTTTCCTGTAACCATTCGTTGAGTTCAATAATATCCTGGGGTGTGAGAATACCAGCAATCTGTTTCAGGACGAGGGTGTCAATTACATAGGTATAGCGTGCGTCCGCATACATTCGTAAAGCACGAAATAGGTTTTCTCGAGCCAGTAACACCTCAACGATGTTTCGGGTGCCTACTTCTGCTCCTAATTCCGTCGCATCCAGTGCGCTCTGCGCCGATGTTATGGATTGTTGTCGCTGCGCAATAACCAATACATCGGTATTCACACGCCTATAGGCGTTACGGATATTCTGGGTTAGCTCACGCTTGGTAAGTTCCAGTGATTCCTGAGCCACGACAACATTGTACTCAGCCGCACGTTTTCTTGAACTGAGGGTTCCGCCGGTGTAGAGCGGAATATTGAGGTTCAAAGCGAGTTGTGTTCGGTCACTGGCACCGCCACCAATTTGAACACCTTGACTTACTATTGGAGCAGTAACAATGTGACCATAGAACCCTTGTAAATCTAATGTAGGTAGGCCGTCTGACTTGCGTGCCCGTAGAGTTTGACGTGATGCGTCTAAATTAAATTCGGCGGCGGCTATCGCTAGGCTGTTATTGTCAGCTTGAGTTTCCCATTGGTTGAGATTGCCTTCGACTTCTACAATTGGAAAATTATCAAGCAGTTCATCGATATCAGGATGACCTTGGCCTGTGATGGCTTCAAGCGCTTCGTAACGCGACCTGAGGAAATCCTGTTGCAGTATTGTCGTATTTCTTGCCAGGTCATACGCAGCCTGACTGTCGTATACATCGGTGATAGCTACTAGGCCAACAGCTTCCCGTTGTTGGGTCTGTTCTAGAGACCGCTGCGCAGCCTCTTCCTCCTGGATATTAGTTTCTAGCAGGTCTTGAGCACGCAATACATCAAAGTACGCGGTGGCTACTCGCATGATCAAATCCTGCTCCTGAGCGGCGAGATTCACTGCTGCCGCTCTGTCGGCAGCCTCGGCACTTTGAAAGCTGTACCAGTTGGGGAGATTGAATACACTTTGTGTAAGGCTAACACCCCAGTTGTGGTTGTTAATACCTGGACGGAAGGTGTGATCGTCCCTTACCTTGGTGCGTACTGTCTCGCCAGTTAGTGGGTTAGTCATATTGATGTATTGAGAATCAGTAAAACCACTAGTGAGTCGCGAAGTACCGGCTCCAACTCCTAGTGAGGGCAACATGCTGGAGCGACTCTGTATAACATTCTCCCGATTTGCCCGATAACTTGCCTGCGCTTGTTTGAGGCTAGGATCATTATCCAACGCTAGTTGCAAAATGGTGACCAAATCATCTCCATAGCTCAGTGAACTAGTCAGGCTGCTAAATAATAAAATCCCGATAAACTTCACTCTGTGTAACATAGTTTGTGACCTTTCTGCTTAAAAAGTGGATTGATCATTCAGTGATATAGATGATCAAATGAGGTTTCCGGCTGACGGTTCTGAAGCAAGACGGCATTCTACACAGTGTAACCAAAAGTGACAATTAAGAGCTTCTTTCTTCTGGCCGTTTGCGACGAGCAGCACTTATATACCCATCAAACGCTTAACGAAATTTAGCATTAACACAAAATTTCACCCTTTAGACCGTTATTACTTTGTTCCTATTTTGGGGCATAATGTTTGTTCATTCTCTGCTCTGTCGACCTCTGACCATCAGAGACAGATTTACGCTCTGTATTAAGAAAGGAGCAAACATAATTGCTGTTTTCGCCAGCAGTACAGGAACCTTTAATGAATGCCAATCCCAAAAATTTCTTAGATAGAATTGACCAGCTGGATACTAGCGGCCAAAAACATTTTCCAAACTCCAGGAAGGTATACGTTGAAGGTAGTCGTCCGGATCTGCAGGTTCCGATGCGGGAGATTACCCTGACATCAACACAGACTGAGTCGGGCGCTGAAGGCAACCCACCGATTCGTGTTTACGATTCATCTGGAATTTATTCCGATACCGATTGTGAGATTGATTTGCGAGCTGGGCTTCCGTCTCTTAGGGCTCCCTGGATACTAGAACGAGGAGACTCGGAACAATTGAAATCCCCAAGTTCCGACTTTGGGAAGGTGCGTTTTAGCGACGCACAAACAGCACATCTTCGCTTTGAGCACATCAAGAATCCGTTGCGAGCCAAGTCGGGAAAAAACGTTACGCAGCTTCATTATGCGCGACAGGGCATAATTACTCCCGAAATGGAGTTTGTTGCGTTACGTGAAAATACGGCTCAGCAACAAGCTTCAGAACAACCGGAGCTGGCAGCACAACATCATGGTCAATCGCACGGGGCCGCCATCCCAATTGAAATTACACCTGAATTTGTCCGTAACGAGGTAGCCTTAGGTAGAGCCATAATTCCTGCCAACATAAATCATCCTGAAATTGAGCCGATGATTATTGGTCGTAATTTTCTGGTGAAGGTAAACGCTAATATTGGTAATTCCGCCGTCACATCCTCTATAGAAGAAGAGGTCGAAAAATTAGCTTGGTCCGCATTGTGGGGCGCAGATACAGTCATGGATTTATCAACGGGCAAAAACATACACGAAACACGTGAATGGATAATTCGTAATTCAATGCTGCCTATTGGCACTGTACCGATTTACCAGGCTTTGGAAAAAGTTGACGGTGTTGCTGAAAATCTCACTTGGGAAATTTACCGCGATACACTGATCGAGCAGGCTGAGCAGGGAGTAGACTATTTTACCATTCACTCGGGGGTGTTACTCCGTTACGTGCCACTGACTGCAAAACGTGTTACAGGGATTGTATCCAGAGGAGGATCCATTATGGCGAAGTGGTGTCTTTCCCACCACAAGGAAAATTTTCTGTATACGCATTTTGAAGATATTTGTGAAATCATGAAAGCCTATGATATTTCTTTTTCTCTAGGCGACGGATTAAGACCAGGGTCCATTGCCGATGCTAATGATGTAGCTCAGTTTAGTGAGTTGGAAACTTTAGGGAAGCTGACCAAGATAGCTTGGAAACATGATGTGCAGACAATGATTGAAGGCCCCGGACATGTACCTATGCATATGATTAAAGAAAACATGGATATGCAGCTCAAAGTGTGCGACGAGGCGCCTTTCTATACGCTAGGGCCGCTCACAACAGATATCGCTCCGGGCTATGATCACATTACGTCTGGGATCGGCGCGGCCATGATTGGTTGGTATGGCTGTGCGATGTTGTGCTACGTCACACCCAAGGAACATCTTGGACTACCTAACAAACAGGATGTGAAGGACGGCCTGATGGCTTATAAGATAGCAGCGCATGGAGCTGATTTAGCCAAAGGACACCCCGCTGCGCAACTTCGAGATAATGCGCTTTCTAAAGCTCGTTTCGAATTTCGTTGGGAGGATCAGTTTAATTTAGGATTGGATCCTACGACAGCTAGGGAGTTTCATGACGAAACACTACCCAAGCAATCTGGCAAAGTAGCACATTTTTGCTCCATGTGTGGTCCGAAATTCTGTTCTATGAAGATTTCCCATGAAGTAAGGGATTACGCCGCACAAAAAGAATTGCAGGAAGTTGGTGATGCAATTGAATTGGGCATGGAAGAAATGGCAGACCAGTATAACGAGCAGGGACGCAACCTTTATCATAAAGTCTAGTTAAAGATCGCTCCCCAGAAAATGGTTTAGTACTACTAGGCAGGAGTGAGCCAGACGCTTGCAGCGATCGGTTGACCACCCGTATATTTGATCTGGGGTGGCAGTGGTATCCTTAAACGGCATTTCTAAGGTCATGGCCAGGCATTTATGCAGGTGAGCAATTTGAACCGTGCTCATAGTCATGTTGGCTTCACCCCGAGGATTGCGGGGATAACCTTTCGTGGTTTGAAAATCTGCGTTAATCTTGGCCAATCTGTTTCGATAGAAATCTAGTTGAGCCTGTCGTTCATCATTCCATTCGTTCAACCCTTCCGTTCCAGCAATAAAACAATAGGGAAGTGATTCGTCTCCATGCACGTCCAGTAAAAAGTCCACACCAATCTCCGCCATGGCTTCTTTTACAAGGAATACTTCTGCAGAAGCTTTCAGTGTTGGAGTCGCCCATTCACGGTTCAGGTTGCAACCTGCGGCATTGGTGCGAAGATGACCTCTTCGACTGCCGTCAGGATTCATGTTGGGAACCAGATAGATATCACATTGCTTAAGAAGAGCTCGGGTCAATTCGGACTCATTATCCAAAAGATTTTCTATACAGCCTTCCATCCACCACTCTGCCATAGTTTCGCCAGGATGTTGACGGGCAATCATCCAACAATTCTTTTTCCCAGTTCTTTTACCATGGTTTGGTAAGGATAGTTTCAGCAGATCAAGATCCTGCCCGTCCAAAGTTTGCCCAAGTATCTGATGAGAACAATGGGACACTTTCTGTGAAATCGCAATCATGTCGTGGTGTCGTTCCATCGAGTATGGAACGAAGTATGCGAAATATACCGCATCAAACAAAGGTGTAAAATCAATCGATAAGACACCATTTTTCAGAGTTGTGCCATGACGGAGCCATTCCTTGCGGTTATAAGAATACAGCACACGATAATTTTTAAAACCATCTGGGTATGAGGCCTCTGCTCCGTTGAGTATTTTCAAGGTGCATGGTGTGTGTTTTGCCCCACTTAACCTGAAATAAAACCATTGGTAGAAATTGGACTTATTGTCCATGCGTATCTTCAACTGGATATTAGAGGGATGCTCGATCGAGACAACTTCGATGTTGCCAGCATCGAAATTTTGATTAACCTGCACTATAGCTTTGATATTCATCATATTAGCTTATTAAAGAATTATTAATTTTTGGATATGACTTTGCAAACAACTATTTGTTATTATTGCCGCCCCAAAATATATGAGTCAGGGATGAGGTATGTCGGTAGGTACAGAAAATCTAAATATAGCGTCAAATGATGCGCTAATCACGCCTGAGCAACTTAAGGCTGAGCTGCCGCTCGATGCTGCAGTTCTAGAATCAGTCAAGTGTGCGAGAGAGACTGTATTTTCCATTCTGGATCGACAAGATCCTCGATTATTTGTCGTTGTGGGCCCATGTTCCATACACGATATCGATGCCGCCATCGATTATGCTATGCGTCTTAAAACACTTACGGAAAAAGTAAAAGATGTATTGTTTATCGTAATGCGGGTGTACTTCGAAAAACCGCGTACCTCAATTGGATGGAAAGGGCTTATTAATGATCCACATCTCGATGATTCATTCAAAATTGAAGAGGGATTACGCGAAGGGCGAAAACTGCTGATGAAAATTGTTGAGATGGGCCTACCCACTTCATCAGAAGCGTTAGATCCTATATCTCCTCAATACCTGCAAGACTTGATAGCTTGGTCCGCGATCGGGGCTCGTACAACCGAATCGCAAACTCATAGGGAAATGTCCTCTGGTTTGTCTTCGGCAGTTGGATTTAAAAATGGGACCGACGGTGGATTGATGGTAGCTATTAATGCTATGCAATCGGTATCAAGCCCTCATCGGTTTCTCGGAATTAATAATGAAGGGCAAGTCTCAGTGGTAACAACAAAAGGAAATGCATATGCACATGTTGTACTTCGCGGCGGCAATAACGGGCCAAACTTTGACACTGTGCACGTCGCACAATGTGAGAAAGCACTACAAGAGGGAGGAGTTGGCAACAACATTATGATCGACTGTAGCCATGCTAATTCTAATAAGGACCCTGAAGTGCAGCCGTTGGTGATGAAGGATATTACCCACCAGATTCTTGAGGGGAACAAATCAATTATTGGAGTGATGTTGGAAAGCAATATAAACGCAGGTAATCAAGTTATCCCGAATGATTTATCGGAGTTGAAATATGGTGTATCTGTTACTGACGCCTGTATGGACTGGGATACTACGGAACACGCACTATTGGAAATGGCTGATAAGCTGCGAAACCCGTTATCAATGCGTTAGTGATTGCTCTATCTTTTTTGATTACCTGGCAGTAATCCGCTAAACAAATAGTACTCCCGAAAGGTTCTTTCTTTCGGGGGATAAAAGAATCAGGCATTGCTGGCATACACTATCGATAATGGTTCTTTCTCGCGCCTACCGATGTTTATCCATTTCTGGACGAAGGGGTTGTCCAGAAGCGCTTGCAAATAGGTATCGGCTTCACCACTAAGCTCGGCTCCGTAGGCTTCAAAGCAAACTGCTACGGGAGCAAACATACAGTCTGCTATTGAGAAGCGCCCATACAAATAATTTCCGTTCTCTCCATAGCGGTGTCGGCAACAACTCCAGATCGCATCAATGCGGGCAATCTCGTTAGCTAACGAATCAAAGGGGGTTAACTGATAAGAAGCCTTGCAATTCATAGGCCAGTCTTTTTTAAGGTTTGGGAATTCCGAGTGTATCTCGGCACTGATTGATCTAGCATTGGCTTTACGTTTTGGAGTGCGAGGCCAACCAGCTCCACCGAGAATGACTTCAGAGATATATTCACAAATGGAAAGCGAGTCCCAGACTGTCACCTCATTATGCAGCAGCACTGGTACTTTGAGTGAAGGGGAATATGGCCCTAGTTTTTCTGCAGTGTCGTCTTCGTAAAGAGTAATCTGGATTTCTTCAAATTCCACATCAAACATTTTGAGTAATAGCCAAGGGCACATTGACCAGGAAGAATAGTTTTTGTTGCCGATGACAAGCCTGATGTCTTTCATGTAGTTATCCTCAATCTAAATTTAGTCTATTAAGTGGCTTAGTCATTATCAGGAGTCTGGGTTAGTAATTGCTTGCTGTTATCACGAAGTTTCACCATTACACGCCGGTCAAAGAAATCAGTTTCGAAATTTTGATTAATTTGCAATGGTCTGGCTTCGCCATAGGCGATAGTGGTAATTGTGGAACTTTCAATACCGTTGTTTCTGAAAAACTGTGTAACTGATTCGTTTCTATGGCGCGATAGCGCCAGATTTTTCTCGGTATTTCCAATGCGATCCGCATAGCCGGTTATTTCAACTCTAGCATCCGGCATTTGATTGGCTATATTCACCAGGCTTTCAAGTTGTTCCTCATAGTGCGATTCAATTTTGCTTGAACCGGTGCGAAAATGTATGGATAGAACAGTGTTGTCACAACAGGCATTGATAGGCTGCGTGGAAAGAAATGCCGGCATAACACTTGGATCTTTTACTTTCAACCGCTCTAGCTCGTGTTTCGCTAACAGATGTTCCCTTTGAATTGAGCCGAATTCTTCCTGTAGCGCTGTTAGTTCCCGTCTAGACTCGTAAAGATCAGCCTGTATGTCTACGAATTGTCCCTTGGTTTTCCACCCATTGCCGATAAAGGCGCCAATGGCCGCCCCCACAATTGCTCCTGGAGGACCCCCTGTAGCAGCCCCCAGCGCGATGCCGCTGAAAAAGCCGGTAGTTTCTTCAAGAGAGCCTGCGGAAGTATCGTAATTGTCTCTTTGCGTATCAGCATGGGCTGCGCCTGCTAACGCGGATACAATCAGAATGAGAGAGAATTTCTTAGACATAGCCGTAAATCCTGTGCTGAATTGAATAAAAATTTCGGCAGAAAAGTCTAATTACATGGTTGCTTGTTTGTTCTAAAAAGCGTTACAAGCAATTCTTCCAACGAAATTCATTAGGAGTATTAAACACGACGTTTATTACTGGGGAGAGTAGGGATTGGGGCCATGTGGTGATTAAATATGGCAGAATCATGGCAATCATGTCCGACTAAGACCCTTGACTGAAATTGACTATATAAATGAGGTATAGTCGAAGCTATCTTATTGAAGGCTAAGAAAATCGCGAATATGAGCAGAAGAATAGCTATCGTGGAGGATGAAGCGGCAATTCGGGAGAATTACGCCGATGTCCTGCGAAAACAAGGGTATGACGTGCAGACCTATGCTAATCGCAAAGAAGCGATGTCAGCTTTCGATATTCGCCTGCCTAACTTAGCTATTATCGATATCGGGTTGGAGAACGAGATTGATGGCGGGTTTACGCTATGCCAGTCGTTACGCTCTCTTTCTGATACTTTGCCAATTATTTTTCTTACAGCCAGGGATAACGACTTCGATACCGTAAGTGGTTTGCGTATGGGGGCTGATGACTATTTGACAAAGGACATTAGTCTCCCGCATTTAACCGCTCGAATTGCTGCATTGTTTCGGCGTCTGGATGTTATCGACCAGCCTCCTTCGCCTGAGAGTTTATTGCATCGCGGCAAACTGTCACTGGATATCGGTCGACTTACAGTAAATTGGGATGATCATCCCGTGCCGCTTACCGTCACTGAATTTTGGATGGTACATGCTTTGGCTAAGTACCCTGGCCATGTTAAGAGCAGGCAGGTATTGATGCAGGAATCAAAAATATTTGTCGATGGCAGCACGATTACGTCACATATAAAGCGTATTCGGAAAAAGTTTATGCAAATCGGTGAGGATTTTGATTGTATTGAAACAGTTTATGGTATGGGCTATCGCTGGAACGTAGAACCCACCATTAGTCATTAGAGCAGTTATTACTAGTTCGCAATAGGATTGTTAAGTGTTCGAAGTCGACTTTGTAAGAAAATTTTGCAGGCCTGCAGATTTTTGCTTGCCCGGCTGGCAGGGATAGACAATGAAACTAGCATTCAAAAATCCTTTTTTTGGAATTCGCTTCAAGCTGGTTCTGCTTTCAACTATTCTGCTGGTTATACCCTGGTTAGGCTATCAGTACATTCTTGAAATGGAAGATTACTTACGCCGGGGACAGGAACAAACTGTATTGGGGACAGCCCAGGCTTTGGCTACCGCACTTAATGAGAGGCCAGAGCTATTCAACGAAGACAGTTACGGCCCGGCTCGACGAAGCGAAGATCTTTATGTTTATCCCATCTTTTCGCCACTCTCACTTGTGGATGGCTCTCTTGTTGATTGGGGAGAGTATCAGCAATACGAAGTGGAGTATGGTCACCAGGATTATTTGCGCACCCTGCTAAATCCTGCCCGCTTTTACGGGAAAGACAATTCGGTGCGGTTTAAAAGTATGGTGGGCGAATACAACGGCTTTCTTTATGTTTATTTCAAGGTAACCGATGAACATCTGGTTTACCGAGACCCGGAGGCGCTAACCGTTCACCGCAGCGACTTTCTGCAAGTTTCCATGTTGTCCAAGGAGGGCAATGAGTTGGATAGATATGTCATTGCGCCGTATGAGCCCGATACTATCTATCCCTATCGAGTACAAACCGATTATTCGGAGCCAGTATATGAAGAACGTATTATTGGGCAATGGTATGAAACCGATATTGGTTACACGGTTGAGCTGCGCATCCCCATGGAGGTACTTGGGGACCGATTGGGGTTCGCGGTCTTTGACGTAGACGACCCAATTGAAAGAGAAATTAGCACGGTAGTTGCTACTTACCGGGTGGATGATGCGAATCAACTGGGCTCCCTGCGCTTACCTACCCCGGAAATCGATCGTATTGTTGCCGGTATGGGTCATAACAATTCACGTATACAAGTAGTAGATCGTAGTCGCAGGGTATTACTCACTGTGGGAGACATTCAGACTGCCACTGGATTACAGTTGTCTGGCACACGCGGGGACGAAGAAGTAAACAAATATTGGCTATATGCCCAGAATCGGATTTTGGATCCGCTTTACTATCGGGTTCTTGCGAAACCCAGTAATGATTTCATTGACGAGTTATATTCCGATGTGTCTCGAGAGGGTGCCCATATCGACTCTGCGCTACAAGGGTTACCACTAACCCAGTTTCGGACCTTGGCGGATACTGAAACGAGGTTATTGGAAGCGGCGCACCCTATTATTGCCAATGGTGAAGTAATGGGAGCGGTGGTGGTAGACCAGAATATGAATGGGCTGCGTACTTTTCGTAACCAGGCTTTAGAGCAATTGTTCAATACGATTCTCGCCGTTATGTTGATCCTGGTATTGGGTTTATTCTTTTTCGCTTCTCGTATTTCATCGCGCATTAGAGGTTTGCGGAACCAGGCAGAAGGCATAATTGACGAGACCGGACGGGTACAGAACACAATTGTTGCGTCCAGAAATTCCGATGAGATTGGGGATCTGTCAAGGAGTTTCTCAAGTATTGTTGAACGTTTGACCCAGTATACGAGTTATCTCGAGAACATGTCTTCACGGCTCTCCCATGAACTACGTACGCCGGTATCCGTGGTTCGTTCCTCCCTGGAAAATCTTGGGATGAATCAACAGATTGAGGGATCAAATGTGTACCTAGAAAGAGCAGAGGAAGGCATTAATCGCCTAAATCTTATTCTCACCAACATGAGTGAAGCAACTCGTTTGGAACAAATGCTGCAGACGTCCGAGAAAGAGAAAATAGATTTGAAAAAAGTTATTGCTGGTTGCGTCGAAGGGTACAAGCTAGCTTATGCTGATTCCCATTTTGAACTGGATGTGCCCGACGATTCTGCTTATGTTAACGGTGTGCCGGAGTACATTGCGCAGTTACTAGATAAGCTCATCGCTAATGCGGTTGAGTTCAGCTATAACGATCAGCCCACTACCATTTACTTTCGAACTCTGCGAGACCACGCAGTGTTTAAGGTCTCTAATGCTGGGCCTTTTCTCCCAGATGAAATGAAAGACAGGCTATTCGATTCCATGATTTCGGTACGGCCTCAGGAAAAACAGAAGCAGCCGCACTTGGGCATGGGGCTGCATATTGCTCGCCTGATCACAGACTTTCATGGTGGAGAGATTAGGGCTGAAAATAGAACTGATAGAGAGGGAGTGGTGATTACGGTGGTAATACCACTTTTCTATCAATAAGCCAGATACCGTTAACGCCCAAGCTCTATAATTTCCGGCAAATTTATTCTCCTGTGTAATACTTGGGCACGTTCTCTTTTACCACCAGTGAATCGGTAGACCAGGTATGGCAGGTATCTAGGACCAGTGGGCGTCTTTTACTTTCCTTGGTATTAGGGTCCGACTTTTTCCTACTCGGTTTTCTCAGTGGCCAGATAGTTTGCATCGCAACGGTAGCCATGGGAAATAATAGTTCGGTTATGTGCGTGCATCCTTGGGTACCGCCGACCTTCATGCGGATAGCTTTACGCCAGCCTGGCCCCATACGAATACCGATTAATACCTTATACTCTGGAGTGATATCTGGGCACATTTCGAACGGGCTATTATCTGTTACGGCAACCACATCGCGGATAATGAATTCGTCGTCTATGGTCACTCGCAGAAGCATTTCATGAAGTGGCTCACCAACTTTAATCTGACCTCTCCAGTCGTTCCTAAATTCATAGGTTTTCGTATCGGTCATATGAGCTTCTATGTCCCATAATCCATCTTCGCGTTCATAACCTCGATATTCAATTGCCCGCGTGTGTGCATGTTTTCGCGGAGACCCATCTGGCAGTGGCATAACAACACCTCGTTTCTGAATCAGTAATAAATGGAAAATTAGAAATCACACAGTGGCGAGTATTTAAGCGCTACAGCTAGTGCCAATAGGGCAAGGATTATAGCCTAAACGGGATTAATTATATCCCCTGCATCTGGTATTGGGGCATAATCAGGCAATATTAACTGAGGATAAAAAATATGACAGAAGCTAGTGCAAGACATATCTTGGTAGACACAGAAGAAAAATGTCTTCAACTAAAAGAAAAGATTCAAGAAGGAGAAGACTTTGCTGAGATCGCGAGAATACACTCCAATTGCCCTTCGAAAGCACAGGGAGGAGACCTTGGCAAATTTGGTCCCGGTATGATGGTGAAAGAATTTGATGAAGTAGTCTTTAGTGCTGATGTGAATTCGCTACAGGGACCGGTAAAAACTCAGTTTGGTTACCATCTTCTAGAAGTAACCAGTCGAGAATAGTCATGGAAAGCGATGAATCTACTCTTTCTTTGCCTTAGGAATTCCTATCGCTCCCAAAAGGCCGAAGGTTGGGGAAAAACTTCACGAGTAATTTCTATTCAGATCTTAACTTCACTGTCCAATCGGCCGGTCTTAAAGCGCATGGATTGGATCTTCGCGCGGTGATGGCCATGCAAACTCATGACGTCGACTTATCTCATCAAACGTCAAATGCACGTTTGCTCTTATGTTGATTCACACTGTCCAGCATTACTCTCGGGTAAAGAAAAGATACACTTTTCCATACTTAGTCCGACCAAGGCGGATGGTACTGACCAGGGGATGCTTGCTTGTCTTGAAGAGATTTGCTTGCAAATACATGATGAACTAAAAGTATTTTTCCCAAATCTTACCGGACAAATTTTCAAAATGGCCAAAGCAGACAATAAATTCACCTTGGAAGATGTAGAGATCTTGTCCCAGAAAAACTGTTACACGGGATTTCTAAACATCGAGCTGCTGCGGCTGAAACACCGGCTGTTTGAGGGAGGTTGGAGTGAAGTATTGCAACGAGAGCTGCTTATCAAGGATGAAGCAGTAGGTATACTGCTGTTTGATTCGTGTCGGGATGAAGTGGTTATGGTGAGACAATTTAGGGTGGGTGCACTCGAAAACCAGGCCTCTCCTTGGATGCTGGAACTGGTCGCAGGCATGGTAAAAGGTGGGGAAAGTGCCGAGCAAGTTGCAATTCGAGAATCCCGAGAAGAGTCTGATTGTGCGCCGACAGAGTTGGTCAAAATTTTAGAATATTTCAATAGCCCTGGAACAAGTAATGAAAAAGTCACATTGTTCTGTGGTCAAGTTGATGCTAGCAGGGTCGGGGGAGTGCATGGATTGGCTGAGGAGAATGAAGACATTGAAGTCACAGTCTTGCCCTTTGAGGAAGCTTTAGCAGGAGTGAACTCCGGTCTAATAAACAATGCTATGTCAATAATAGCGTTGCAATGGCTAGAACTGCACAAAGCTGAATTGCTCGAGGAATGGCTTTAAGAATGTCAGGATACAAAAACACGCACCGACAACTAAATAACCCTAACCACCGGACTCGCATTACTCAGCTAAATCGTTACAATTAAGAACCACATTTAGTGGTCGCGCAGTAACAGTTAACTACTAGACTGGTTTTTACTCTTAAGGCATACATGCTTTGAGCAAAGAGAAAAAGAAAAAAGAGGGACATGTCAAAAAGTAACTACAGTATCGACTTGATTAAGCAAATGGCTGAATGTGATGCTAATTATATTCGATTGCTTAAACTGGTACCGCAGCTGCGGTCTTATAGAGACCGATCAGCTATAGTGTATCCGCGGCGCGATTCTGATATTTCAAACCACGAACAAATGAAGCGAACCATTTCAAACAAAGAACCCGGAAAAATACTAGAAGGGCTTACTTCTGAGTTTTGTATTGCGGATTTTTATAATTCAAACCAGAAAGTTACTGTTAAAATTAAAATCCTGGAGTCATTTAAATACACAACCGTACTGGAGATAACCCAACAACCTGAATTAAAAAAGTGGATGACTAATTCACCGATGCTGGTAAGGGTTTATCATGATGCCAGCACGGCCGAGGTTGTATCTTATCAAGGGCATCGAAATTTGAAGCCTCGTTACTCGCAGCCAAATCCAGAAATGTATCACGCCGATGAAAAAATGCAGGTTAACAAGCTTTTGGGTGAATGCTTAACACACTGTCTAAAGGCAGGAAGAAGCGCAAATGCACCAGAGCTATTGTTTAAGATATAAAAAGCCCACAAGGTAGTCATGACCAGGTTGGCTACAAGAAATACTATTTCCCTACTGCACATAACTGATACTCATCTTTTCGGTAGCCCTGAGGGCACCTTGTTGGAGATGAATACTCACAATAGTCTGAATCATGTCGTCAATATTGTGAAACAGAATGAGGCTGAAATTGATTTCATATTGGCCACTGGGGATATAGCTCAAGATGCGTCGGAAGAAGCCTATAAGAGCTTCATGAATATCGTAGGCGATTTAGATATCCCTTACCGGTGGATACCTGGAAATCATGATGATTTCAGCATGATGGAAAAAGTTGCTTATGGAGCTGGCATCTATGAAAAACTGGTACAGATCAATAATTGGCAAATTGTTTTTCTCAATACTAGTGTCGCGGGACAGGTATATGGCAATTTATCAGCGGATGAAATAGGGTTTCTTCAAAGCAGTCTGCAGGCGGTTGAGTCTGATGTTTCGGTTGATCATTGCATGATTTGTTTACATCACAATCCGATCAAAGGGAATGCTGGCTGGATGGAAGGAATTGGCTTAAAAAATGGGGAAAAGTTTTTCCAGATCATTACTCAATTTGAAAAAACCAATTGTGTGGTTTACGGCCATGTTCACCAAGGGCTTGATCATGTTCACGAATCGATCCGTTGTCTGTGTACTCCGTCCACCTGTATCCAATTCAAACCAAACGTTGCCCATTTTGCACTGGATAAGGTCAATCCTGGTTATCGGATATTGAAGTTATTCAAAGACGGCAGTATCGATACAAAAGTAAAACGGGTTACTGGGTTTACGTCCCAAGTAGACTGCGGCCGTTCGGAGTATTAATTGTCCCGACAAAGCTTCTGTCTATACCTACACGGATTTCTCAGTTCGCCATTGTCCAAGAAGGCTCAACAGACTATTGAGTTCTGTAATCGATCTGAGAGTGGGCCCCAAATATGTGTTCCTGAGATTAAGAATGGTCCAGTTGAAACGATTAAGGAGCTTCGCACAATAATTGAAGTGCACAAAGGAATGGACATAATGCTCATAGGAAGTTCACTAGGCGGGTTTTATGCTACTTTTCTGTCAGAGGAATATGATTTGCCCGCGGTGCTTATCAATCCTGCTGTTCGGCCTTTTGATTCTCGAGAGTCTTTACTCGGAGAGCATAGAAACTATTACTCGGATACTATTCATTCTGTAACTGAAGATCACTTGGATGAATTGCTACAACTCGAGAGGTCCCCACTAATGAACCCTGATAATTTCTGGGTTTTGTTGCAGACCGGCGATGAAGTTCTTGATTATCGTCTAGCAGTGGAGAAGTACGGTGAAAAAAACTGCTTAGTTCGCGAAAAAGGAAGCCATAGTTACGATAACTTCGAGGTTGAATTGCCAGCAGTCTTCGAATTTTTACTATCAAGTATTGGTCAATCTGTGCGATAAGGTATTATTGATCTGCAGTAAAGTTTCGTCCCTCTGGTTCACGCAAAATAGATGACAAACAGCTATAACGCCGACGCGATAGAAGTATTGACCGGGCTGGATCCGGTGCGGAAACGCCCGGGCATGTACACTGATACAACACGCCCGAATCACCTGATACAAGAGGTGATTGATAATAGCGTCGACGAGGCCCTGGTGGGTTTTGCTCGCACTATTATCGTTACGTTAAGCTTGGATGGCTCCATCGAAGCCAGTGATGATGGCAGAGGCATGCCGGTGGACGAACACAAGGATGAAGAAGTAAGTGGTGTAGAACTTATTCTCACGCGCCTACATGCTGGGGGCAAATTCTCCGACAAGAATTACCAGTACTCCGGTGGTCTGCACGGTGTCGGTGTTTCTGTGGTAAACGCACTGTCGGAATATCTCGAGGTAACGGTCAAACGGGACGGCAAAGTCTATTCCATGAAGTTTAAGGGAGGGGAGAAAGTTTCGGAATTGAAGGCCATTGGCACAGTAGGTAAACGCAACACCGGTACCGCCGTAAAATTTCTTCCCGACGGTAAGTACTTTGACTCTATCAACATCTCCATCCCTAAGCTTAAGCATGTGCTCAGGGCGAAAGCAGTTCTCTGTTCTGGGCTCAAAGTAGTATTCATCGACAATACCGCCCCTAAAGCAAAAGCCCAAAGTGAAGAGTGGTGTTACGAAGACGGATTGACCGATTATCTTACCTTCGCAACAGCAGTGTACGAAACTCTGCCACAAGAACCTTTTATAGGGTCGATTCAGGGGAATGATGAAGCTGTGGACTGGGCCATTCAGTGGCTACCCGATGGTGGGGAAGTTATGGCAGAGAGCTATGTTAACCTTATTCCCACCCCCCTTGGTGGCACTCATGTAGGTGGTCTGCGTACAGGATTAACGGATGCCCTGCGGGAGTTTTGTGAATTTAGGAACCTTTTACCGCGAGGGCTCAAGTTATCCCCTGACGATGTTTGGGGAAATTGTTGTTACGTACTTTCATCTAAGCTAATGGATCCGCAATTCTCGGGGCAAACAAAAGAGCGGCTGTCTTCGCGGCAATGCACGGGTTTTGTCGGAGGTGTTGTCAAAGATGAATTCAGCATATGGTTGAACCAACATACCGATGAAGCTGAAGCAATCGCGGAGCTGTGCATAAGCAACGCTCAAAGTCGGCTGAAGGACAGCAAGAAAGTAGCACGCAAGAAAGTTACATCTGGACCAGCACTGCCGGGTAAGCTCGCAGACTGTTCGACAGAGGATGCGATGGCTGGAGAGCTTTTCCTGGTAGAAGGGGATTCGGCTGGTGGTTCTGCCAAGCAGGCCAGGGACAGGGAGTTCCAGGCTATCATGCCGTTACGTGGAAAAATTCTGAATACCTGGGAAGTGGATTCGAGTGAGATTCTTGGCTCCCAGACAGTACACGATATTGCCACAGCTTTGGGTGTTGATCCCTTGCCTAGTAAAATCGAGGGATTGCGATACGGTAAGATCTGCATTCTCGCTGATGCTGATTCCGATGGATTGCATATCGCTACGCTACTTTGCGCATTATTCGTCAAGCACTTCAGACCAATTGTGGAAGCTGGCCACGTGTTTGTTGCAATGCCACCGCTATTTCGTATTGATATAGGTAAAGAGGTGTTTTATGCCCTCGACGAAGATGAGAAAAAAGGCATCTTGGATTCCATCGCAGCTGAAAAGAAAACTGGTAAAATTAATGTACAGCGATTTAAGGGGCTAGGTGAAATGAATCCCATGCAACTTCGCGAGACCACGATGGCTCCCGACACCAGGAGATTGGTGCAGTTAACCCTCGAAGAAGAAGCTTTGGATAAGAAGAAAACCGGTACCTTTGCAATAATGGATATGATGCTAGCTAAGAATCGTGCCCCTGATCGCAAGGAATGGCTCGAAACGAGCGGAAACCTAGCGAACATAGCAGAATAGAACTGAGCGAAGACTAAGACATCAATGAACCGAGATATAACAGTTAACGAAGACGGCGTCGAACAGATAGCTCTGAAGAACTACACGCGACAGGCCTATCTTAACTACTCCATGTATGTCATAAACGACCGAGCGCTTCCCAGTCTCGGCGATGGTCTAAAACCAGTACAGCGAAGAATTGTCTACGCAATGTCCGAACTAGGGCTCAAGGCTGCAGCCAAGTTCAAGAAATCAGCTCGAACCATCGGTGATGTTATTGGCAAATTCCATCCTCACGGTGATGCCGCTAGTTATGAAGCCATGGTGCTTATGGCCCAGCCCTTCACCTATCGTTATCCATTGGTGGACGGACAGGGTAATTGGGGATCCCAGGACGACCCCAAATCCTTTGCCGCGATGCGCTATACCGAATCGCGTTTGCGGGGTTATGCCGACGTGCTGTTGGGTGAACTGGGCCAGGGTACAGTTGACTGGAAACCCAATTTTGATGGCACACTCGAAGAACCCGAGATATTGCCAGCTCGCTTGCCTAACGTCTTGCTAAACGGCGGAAGTGGAATTGCAGTTGGCATGGCAACGGACATTCCTCCCCATAACCTGAATGAAGTTGCTAAAGCTTGCGTCCATTTACTAGACAACCCTAAAGCGACCGTTGCTGACATCTGCAAATATATCAAGGGCCCCGATTTTCCTACCGAAGCTCACCTCATTACACCTAAAAAGGAAATACTGGAAATCTATGAGAATGGCAGGGGATCTCTAAAACTAAGGGCAACTTATGTTGTTGAAAATAACGAAATAATAATTGCCGCGTTGCCTTATCAGGTGTCTGGCGCCAAGGTGCTTGAACAAATTGCTACCCAGATGCAAAAGAAGAAACTACCAATGATAGTGGATTTACGGGACGAATCAGACCATGAGAACCCAACTCGTATAGTGGTTATTCCTCGTTCCAACCGGGTCGACTGTGATGCCCTCATGTCACATTTGTTTGCTACGACGGACCTGGAGAAGAATTATCGTGTCAATTTCAACATGATTGGTATTAACAAGCGACCGCAAGTGAAGGATATTCGGGTGCTGTTAAAAGAATGGCTTCAATTCCGTATAACGTCTGTTGAGCGCCGCCTGCAGTTTCGTCTTGACAAAATCCATGATCGTTTGCATATCCTTGACGGCCTTTTGATTGCTTATCTGAATATCGAAGAAGTGATTAAGGTAATTCGGAAGGAAGACAAGCCCAAACCCTCGTTGATTAAAAAATTCAAGATTTCCGAGCGTCAAGCCGAAGCAATTCTGGAACTTAAGTTACGCCAGTTGGCCAAACTGGAAGAAGTTAAGATTAAGGCTGAACAGAAAGAGCTTGATCAAGAAAGAAAAGCATTAGAGTTACTGCTTAGTTCCTCAGCTAGGCTAAAGACATTCATTAAAAAAGAGATCAAGGCTGATGCTGAAAAATTCGGTGATGAGCGAAGAACGGAGATAGCCGAACGGAGCGAAGCCAAAGCATTCAGTGAAACTCAATTACTCACTACAGAACCAGTAACCATTGTTTTGTCAGAAAAAGGCTGGATGCGTTCTGCCAAAGGCCACGATGTTGATCCGTCATCTCTTCAGTACAAATCCGGCGATGGTTTCAAAATTGCTGTCCGCGGGAAAAGTAATCAGATGGCTGTCTTTTTAGACTCGACAGGGCGGGCATACACGCTTGCTGCCCACAGTCTCCCTTCAGCACGTGGGCAGGGCGAGCCGGTATCCGGTCGAGTTAATCCGCCTCCTGGTGCGACGTTCGAAGGGGTTGTCATCGGGGATGATGACAGAGACATTTTGCTGGCCAGTGATGCGGGATATGGCTTTATCGCCAAGGTGGGGGATCTAGTCAGTAAGAACAAGTCAGGTAAGGCCATCCTGAAATGTTCCAAAAACTCGAAAGTTTTGCCTGCTTGCATGGTTGTTGACCATGGGAAGGACCTTATTGTGGCTGTTAGTAATGAAGGCAGGATGCTGGTATTCCCAATCGGGGATCTTTCGCGCCTAGCCAAAGGGAAAGGTAATAAAATTATTGGAATTCCTAGTGCTCGGGTAGCAGAGCGCGTTGAATTTGTTGCGGCACTCGCGGTGCTTTCCCCTGAAGATACTCTGGTTGTGCATGCCGGTCGGCGGCATCACAACCTCAAACCGTCAGATCTTGAACATTATCGAGGGGAACGCGGTCGTCGAGGGAACAAATTACCACAAGGCTTCAGAAACGTTACCCGAGTTGAAGTATTGCAAAAGGTCGAAGAAAAAGAGAAAGCTGAGTAATTAATCATCAGAATACATAGTAACAAGCTGGATTGCTTGTCTTTCCAGTAACAACGCATAGTCGGACTTCGGGGCCAAACCGAGATAGATTACCAATGGTTCACCGTCACCCAGCATACTGAATTTTTTGGCTTCGACTCGGGTGTTTGCTCCTGCTTGTTCGAAAGTTAGTTCACTGATTAACACCGAATTGTCCGGAGCCTCGCTACAGATTTCTCGCAAGAGGTCTAGGGTTCTGCCTGTTGGGTTGTTGGTGCTTCGGGTAATGGGTGAATATAGGCCACTTATTACTTGTCCGCTGTGCACAGCAAGGCGAAATTTGCTCGGGAAGTGTTCGTCTTTGGTATTTCCCAAATTCCCTATCACTAATAAGAAAAGCTGGGCCGCACAGATAGCATAAAAAGCCTGTTCTTCTTCCTGCTGTACGTCATCGAAGCTAATTACCATTTCGCCCTCGGCGCAATAGTTCACGGTGCCATTGTAGAGCTGGACAACTTTACCGGCGTAGAAATAGAATTTATTGAGTAACTTCACTAGATCTTCTTCGTTCACTGTTGATGCAAGGTACTGAAAGTTGCTCAAGCAAATTACTAACAAGGTTGATTCTTGTTTGCTGGGAAGAACTTTGAAGTTTTGAGTGTCCGCCGCTAAATGTTTGGTTGTAAAATGTTCTAGCAGGGTATTTTGTGCCAAGAATTCGGCAGTAGCGTTAAACTGGCGAATAGCAGTACTTATCTCGTTACTATTTTCCGGTTCAGGGCAGGTTTCAATTTTACCGCTGCGAATATTACCGAGGGAGAAAGCCAGTAAATTCGCAGGAAAGCTCACCAGATATTGATAGTAGGTTGTACTAAGAAACCAAGAGGCAACCACCAGTAATATTGTTGCAACCATGACTAATAGTAGATTATTAACGGTACCGGCCTCGATGTAGCTCAAATCCAACCGAACTCGCACAGACCCAGCGACGGAATCGGCAAGCGAAATTGGCGCCAAGTACTCTGCTTCAATGGTATGCAAAGGCAAGGGGATTAGAGTAGAGGTCTCCGCAGGCGAGCCAACCGCCTCAGCAATCACGTTGTTGCCAATATTGAGTACAGCAATTTCCGCTATAGAGGAATCCTGGGTGAGGTTTGCTAGTACCACATTAATGCTGATTAGATCATTAGCAAGCACCAGTTCCGTCAGCAGAGTAGCTGTTTGTTGCGCTAGTGCCTGCCCGAGTTCGTTGGCTTGTTGTTGCAAGAGATTGCGGGTGTTATAGCTTGTAATAAGCCAAAATACACACATTGTTAGCGTTACAACCAGGCATACAGCTACAGAAAACTTTCTGGAGATCTGCTTATTGGGCGTTCCAGAATTGGAAGAATGCATCATCTCTTCGTTACCTTCCACGATCAAAGAAGTTGTGCCTGGAACGCAGAGCCTGGTTCTTCCATTACCAGATTCGGTGTCAGGTAACCCGGTAGTTCTGTTTGCATCTCTACCATGACCGACATGGCTTGTGCACTGCCGGCAGCATAGTGGCTGATACCGGCCACCTTGTCTGGTAAGAGCAGGTAATGTGTTAATATTCTTGCGGCGAGTAGAGGTTTACTTAATTCCTCTAAAATACGCGAAATGTCGTTAATATCGTTAAAAATCTCTTTTTTATATAGTAAAGTGACACCGTTTTCTATACGATTCTCCGATTTTTCGGATAATCTGCAACCCATTTCATGGGGATGGGGACAGCGGAGCACAACGACGATAATTAGCGCAGAATTGCGTAAAATGTCTACCAGCTCTTGGGCGAGGCGCTGGGGAACCACAACAGGTATTTGGGTACGAATTTGCAGTGTGCTGAGGTGGTAGCTTGTACCTAGTTGGTCGATTAACCAGTTAAGTTGGCGGTCAGAAGCTGGAAGTGGATCACCCCCGCTAAGTATAACTTCCTCAATTGCTGCACAGCCCTCATTATTCAACTCTAGGATGCGCAATAATTCCTTTGGTTCTGTAATCACATCGGATAATATCTCTTGCCATTTTTCGGGCAACTCGGGCTTAATCAATGAAACCATTACTTGATTCATTACTTTGTACTAATACAGAGTATAAACTCGAATGCAAGAAAACTGGCGAATCATAACAACAAAAGCCAAGATACACATTGATCAATGTAGCAGCGTGAGGGAATAAATGACGAGTTACGGGACAAACGAATTTAAGGCAGGTTTAAAAGTGTTGGTGGAAGATGAACCCTGTTCCATTCTTGAGAACGAGGTCGTAAAGCCTGGCAAGGGTCAGGCATTCAATCGCGTAAAGTTTAGGAATCTACTTAATGGTCGTGTCTGGGAACGTACTTACAAGTCCGGAGAATCCATAAAGGGCGCTGATGTTATGGAAACCAACATGGAATACTTGTACGAAGACGGTGAATTTTGGCATTTTATGAAAACCGACGAAAGTTATGAGCAGGTCGCAGCTGATGCGAATGCGATTAATGAAGCGAGAAATTGGCTCAAAGAACAAGACGTGTATCAAGTTGTTCTTTGGAATGACGCACCTATTTCAGTGATTCCACCAAATTTCATTGAGCTAGAGGTGACTGATACCGATCCTGGGTTGAAAGGGGATACGGCGCAGGGTGGCACCAAGCCAGCTACTTTGAGTTCTGGTGCGCTAGTGAAAGTTCCCCTTTTCATTAATATCGGTGATGTTCTGCGAATCGATACGCGGACAGGGGAATACCAGAACCGTGTTAATAAGTAACTGTTAGGCGATATAGCCTATGGTTAACTGGAAACCAGGAATCAGCACCGAAACACTTTACTTCCGTGCCAAGCTACTTGCTGAAATTCGGCAGTTTTTCGCTGACCGAGGCGTCCTTGAAATAGACACTCCATTGCTGGCCCCATACACGGTAACTGACGTTTATATTCAGTCATTAGAGACTAAATTATCCAATAGCCCGGTTGCAGCGCCTTACTTCTTGCAGACTTCTCCCGAGTTCGCCATGAAGCGATTGTTGGCGGCAGGCGTAGGATCGATTTATCAAATCTGTAAGGCTTTTCGACAAGGGGAAACCAGTAAGGTACATAACCCAGAGTTTACGATTTTGGAATGGTATCGGACGGGTTATTCTATGATACAACTAATGGATGAAGTGGAGTCACTAATCTGCCAGCTACTTAATTATAGTCCGATGCCGCGTCTTTCCTATCGGCAGCTATTCGAGCAGTTCCTCAGTATAAATCCCCATACCGTTACTGAAGAGGAGCTGCGGAAAATCGCTGAAAGCCACATAGAATTGAACGACGACTCTTTAACAGATACGGATTACTTGCAGTTATTAATGAGTGCCTGCATCGAGCCACAAATGCCTGAGCACTGCTTTGTCTATGATTACCCAGTGCCGCAAGCAGCTTTGGCGGCGGTAGAAGAGAATAAATATGGAGAACCGGTGGCTAAACGTTTCGAACTATATTGCCAGCGTATGGAGTTGGCCAATGGCTACTATGAATTGACCAGCCTCGAAGAACAGCTAGTTCGATTCGAATCTGACCTGAATGTTCGTAAGAATCTCCAGCTTCCTACATACCCTGTGGATGAAAAATATTTGGCGGCGATGAAGAATGGATTGCCAGAGTGCGCTGGCGTAGCTCTGGGCATAGATCGCTTGATCATGATTGCAAGCGGAGCTTCGACTATCGAAGAAGTGATGACTTTTACGATTGACCGTATTTAGTCCATCAGGTAATTGATATCCACTTATTTAGGGCTGTGACGCTTCCTTAAGTACGCGTGCCTTGTATAATTCTCGTAGCTGTATGGTAACTGGGCCAGGTGTCCCATTACCGATTTGGTGACCGTCAATACTAACAACCCCTAGAGTCATAGTTGTGGCACTAGAGATAAAAGCCTCATCTGCTGCGATCGCTTCTTCTATAGTGAATATGCGCTCTTCCACGTCGATACCCACATTGCTGGCAATTTCCAGTAATGTTCGTCTGCGAATGCCAGGCAAGATAGCGTTGGAAAGAGGCCGAGTAATAATCGTGGCATTTTTAACGATATAGGCTGATGATGAAACGCCCTCGGTCACAATACGGTCTTCCACCATCCAGCCCTCATGCCCACCACGAGTTATGGCGTCCTGTTTAGCCAAAACCTGACCTAGTAGGTTTACTGACTTGATGTCGCGACGTCGCCAGCGAAGGTCGGGAGTGGTGATCACGTGGATGCCCGACTTAATAAGAGGGTTGTCTAATAACTCCATGTTCGACGTAAAAGCAACGAAACTAGGCGATACGTTTTCAGGAAAAGGAAAGTCACGGTCGGCAATACCGCGGGTGACCTGTGAATACACTATTCCCTCAGTTAGGTGATTGCTCTCGACCAGCTGCTCCATCACTTCCATGTACTCTTGCTTGGTGCAAGGCCAAGCAATACTTAGCTCATCCAGACTGCGGTCCAAGCGTTCGAGGAAGTACTGTTTGTCGACTAATTTACCGCTGATTACAGGGACTACTTCGTAAACCCCATCACCAAATATGAAGCCTCGATCGAACACAGAAATCTTAGCCTGTTCTTCAGGAACGAACGTGCCATTAACGTAGACTGTCCTACTCAAGCTACACTCCTACTATGGGCCATAATTCTTGGTTGAGTTATTTGAATTCACCTGCGAAGCTGAGAAGCGCGTCACCATGTAATCGCTGCACAGTCCATGCTTCCATCGGTATAGCTCCGATGGATTGATAGAACTGGATTGATGGTTCATTCCAGTCCAATACAGACCAGTCTACTCGGGTACAGTTTCTCTCAACCGCCAGTTTGGCGATATAAGCCAGCAGACATTTGCCGAAGCCCTTACCACGCATCTCTTTATTTACATAAATGTCTTCCAAGTATATTCCTGGACGCCCAGTAAAAGTCGAGAAGTTATGAAAAAAGAGGGCATAACCTACAGGTATTCCCTCAAATTCACCAATAATTACTTCGGCGTAGGCCTTTTCACCAAACAAAGTTTCCCGCAGGGTTTCTATGGTGGCGACTACTTCATGGCTCAATTGCTCGTACTCTGCCAGCTCCTTAATGAAATCCAAAATCAACTCGGAATCTTCGACAGTAGTATCGCGTATCACAAACTCTTTAAGATGTGTCGAAATTGTCATGCTCTACTCTCGTTTCTATCGATAAAAACAGGGCAAATAAAGCCCTCTGGATGATTTTCACCTACTATTACCACTATCCCTTCACTGCTATAATACGCGCCTTTTTTTAAGCGATAGAAATTCTTGATCAAAGGTCTGTAACTGCTATTGGGAATTTATTACCTCAGAGATATGTGTTTCAGACTGAAATTTATCAAACGGTGAGGAGTAATTATAAGGAAATATGATGTCAGAGCAAAAACCCACCATTATCTATACCTATACAGATGAAGCGCCGGCTCTAGCGACCTACTCATTGTTACCGATTATAAAAGTGTTTTCTGAGGCTTGTAACATTAATGTTGAAATTCGAGATATTTCATTGTCGAGTCGGATAATTGCCAATTTCCCTGACTTTCTTAGTGATGAACAGAAACAATCCGATGACCTGTTGGAATTGGGTGAGCTCACGCAGGATCCAATGGCCAATATAATCAAGCTTCCCAATATTTCGGCCTCTGTTCCACAAATAAAAGCAGTCGTCAAAGAGTTGCAGAAAAAGGGATATCCACTACCAGAATATCCGGAAGAGCCTGCCAATGAGCAGGAACAAGAAATTAAGGCTCGTTATGACAAGGTCAAGGGTAGTGCGGTTAATCCTGTACTCCGAGAAGGTAACTCGGATCGACGAGCCCCGGCATCGGTAAAGAACTATGCGCGCAATAACCCCCATCCTATGGGTGCTTGGTCTGTGGACAGCAAGTCTCATGTTGTCAGCATGCAATCCGGCGATTTCTTTGAAAGCGAACAATCAACGACCGTGGATGCACCGACTATCGTCAGAATTAGACACTTGACGTTAGACAATACAGAAACCGTACTCAGAGAAGGCATTGCTTTGAAGGCTGGAGAGGTGATTGATGCTTCTTGCATGAACCGCAATGCGCTTTGTGAATTTCTGAAGGAGGTAATCGATGACGCTAAGCCGCAGGGTGTGTTGATGTCACTGCACCTTAAGGCAACCATGATGAAAGTGTCTGACCCAATTATTTTCGGGCATGCAGTTGCTGTCTATTACCGTGATGTATTTAAAAAACACGCGGAAAAGTTCGAATTACTAGGCGTGGATCCTAATAATGGTATAGGAGACGTTTATACTAAGATCGATAACCTGCCGGAAAATGAACGTGCCGAGATTGAAGCGGATATCCAGGCGTGTTACTCGAACCGGCCCGAAATGGCTATGGTAGATTCCGATCGCGGAATCACCAACCTGCATGTTCCGAGTGATGTGATTATCGATGCTTCTATGCCGGCAGCTCTGCGCTCGTCCGGCCAGATGTGGGGGCCTGATGGAAAGCTTCATGATATCCAAGCCATTATTCCGGATCGTTGCTATGCCGGTGTTTACCAGGAAGTCATTGATTTCTGTAAAGCCAACGGTGCCTTCGACCCTGCCTCAATGGGAAGCGTGTCCAACGTCGGTCTTATGGCACAGAAAGCTGAAGAATATGGTTCCCACGATAAGACCTTTGAAGTGCCTGCGAACGGCACCATAAGAGTCGAAGATGCTGATGGAAATACTTTGCTAGTTCATCAAGTTGAACAAGGCGATATCTGGCGTATGTGCCAAGTGAAAGACGAACCCATCCAGGACTGGATAAAACTAGCGGTTGCTCGAGCTCAATTGACAAATACACCGGCCGTATTTTGGTTGAACGAAGAGCGTGCCCATGACGTTGAATTGATTAAAAAGGTCAACAAATACCTCCCTAATTACGATACCAGTAGTTTAGAAATTAATATAATGGCGCCGGCAGAAGCTACTCGTTTTTCACTGGAGCGTGTTAAGGAAGGGAAAGACACTATCTCAGTGACCGGTAATGTCCTCAGAGATTATCTGACAGACCTATTTCCGATACTTGAACTGGGGACTAGTGCCAAGATGCTTTCAATTGTGCCACTAATGAACGGTGGCGGATTATTTGAAACCGGCGCCGGAGGGTCAGCGCCGAAACACGTGCAACAATTTGAAGGAGAGAACCATTTGCGTTGGGATTCTTTAGGTGAGTTCATGGCCTTAACTGCATCGTTGGAGCATTTGGCAGAGGTTACCGGCTATGAGCGAGCCCACGTACTATCCAATTCATTAGATAGGGCTATTGGCAAGTTACTAAGCAATAATAAGTCTCCTTCTCGCAAGGTCAATGAATTGGATAATCGAGGTTCCCATTTCTACCTAGCCATGTACTGGGCCCAAGCACTGGCGGAGCAATCTATTATCGAGGAACTGCAGGAAAGATTTAAACCAGCGCTAGTGCGATTAATGGCTAACGAAGAGAAGATAGTTAAGCAGTTGAACGCAGTTCAAGGAGTACCAATGGACATCGGCGGATACTATAAACCCAACCCTGTCCTTGCAGCTGCCGCCATGAGGCCTAGTGTCACATTTAACGAAATTATGGAAAATATTTAATTTAATATTTTCTCAAATTGCTAAAAAGTACACAGCTATTTCAGGCGCGCGCGTAACTTTTTATACTAACAGCAACCTATCCTTACCTTTAAAGGTATTGCCACGCTTTTTCTAGAATAATAGGGTTTTCTCAACGCTGAATTGAAACCCCGATTCCGAATTGATCGATTTCAACCAGCACTTTCTGAATCTCGGTGACATCGATGGGAGCCATTGAGGAGGAATCATGTTGGCCGAATAGATATACCTTGAGTGCTTCGCGACGCCGAGTCGGCAGGCTGGTCATTGCAGAGTCGAAACCCTGAGGGACGAAAATGCTAACTACATCAGCCTTATTGCCTACCGATTGCACGAACTGTTTCTTGCTAGAGTACCACTGGGATTTGGTTGCCGGGAAACTGTCCACAATCTCCTGATCGTAAACGAAAATGATATCAATCTCGGTAATGATGATCGAGTTCGGATCGAGTTGGGAGGAAATAAAAACCGACTCGACCTCCGCCGCTTGGGAAGTATGGGCAGCCAGAGTAGCCAGCACGAAAAAAATTGCCTTATTTATAATAGGGTATTTTCTCATAGCAAAGAAAATGGCCAGAAAAGAGGCTTCCCACTGGCCTTGGTTGTTTAATACTCGAAGCTAGACTAATTTTCTTCGGTTTCAACTTCACCAGTGGTTTGGGTTCTAGGTGAACCGTCACCATTGAATCCCATGGATTCGTAGCGCCTCCATCCGGCCAGAATCCCTACTAGTCCATGATTACCCTCATGACAGGCATACTCAAAAACAGGGTCGGCAGAGCGGCGAAGAGGCATCTTCGCGGACCAGGATACATCCCAGGATTGAGGATCGGTGACAGTAAAATCGTAATCGAGAGTGTTTTCGTCGATCCAGTTGATCCGCTCTTCAACCAACGCTTGGTCTGACATGCCGCGCAGGTTGAAATTGTGGTACCAGTGCTGGGTATTAATCACCAAGGTATCACCGTCCCAATGTGCAATGGAATCGCCTTCCCATTTCAATTGTTTGGTATGGTGCTCGCTATTAAGACGAATAATTCGGGCAGTGTGAACCATTTCATTGAGAATCATGATGTGTTCTTTGGTCTGCACAATTTGCATGTTGTTGTTGTAGGAGCCGGGAATCAATGGTGGTCCTCCTACAAACCCAGTCAGACACCGGTCCACAGTGGTGCGACCTTCCGGTCCAGCACTTTCGAAGATCATCTGCCCGTACTGTTGGCGGCGCTGACGGCCAAGCTGGTTAGACGGTGGGGTGCGACCATTGGGAGGATCGTAGATCAGCGAGGTTCGACGGTCCGCAATAGTTTGATTACCGCGCTCGTACCAGAAATTATTGTAGGAAATTACACCGGGAGGATAACCAGCACCACCAACTGAATCGATAATCAAATCGCGATTCTGACGCCGATTCTCGAATTCTTCCCACTCCTTGGCTTGTTCGGGAGTAAGAACTTCCAGATGTTCTAACTCTCTGGGGCGATTCAACGGGGTAATCGTCCTGAACGTGTAGGTGCCTTGAAAATCGGGATATCCGTACTCAGTACGCGGGATGTCTGAGGATTGGGCTGTAACGAGTGGAGCTACCAATATACTGACAAGTGTTACCGACAGTATGGCTATGGCTCTGTTCTTCATTTTAATCTCCAGCGTTTGTTTTGATCTAATGCTGACTGTGACACATCATCTGTAACCTAGTCGACCGAAATTACGTTTATTTCAGCGAATTTTCAAGGGCCAAATAGTTACCTTTTGTGCCAGAAATGGCTACTGTTCGTATTATATGGGGCTTGGGAAATTTGCCTGAGCACCTAGTGTGAGGTGTTCTGGAACCAAATTGAATTGCTCCGGTAGCTGGTTTATTCTTCGGGGCCTCTTCAAACAAGCAAAAGCAGAACTTAGTATGGGGAAGGAAGGTAGGCGAAATCGCAGGAAACTAGTGGCACAGGAAGCACAATCTAGCCTATTGCCGGCGCACCAAGCGGCTTTTGCTCTTGGCAATTTCAAATTGCCTCTTGTGTTTATTGCTGCGTTACTCCTTTTATGCCTTACCGCGAGGGTGCAGCAGAATAGCGTCTTGCTATGGTCTTTTGTAGCGGCAACCGGTGGACTGGTGTCCTGGTTGGGCTGGTTATTATTTCAGTTGAACAGAGACAGAATTCCTCGCGCGTTCAACATTGTCGTGCGACCGCAACATTATGTGCAGGCCATGGTACAAATTAGCCTGTTTGTCTATTGGGGGTTTTTCTGGCGCCCAGTATACGATCATGCCTTGCTAATCTTAGCTCAGATTTTATTCGCGTATACCTTCGATATATTGCTGACCTGGTCTCGGCGGCGCGACTACGTTCTGGGCTTCGGCCCTTTCCCCATCATCTTGAGTATCAATTTATTTCTCTGGTTCAGGGACGGTTGGTTCTATATGCAATTTCTCATGATAGCAGTCGGGTTCATGGGCAAGGAATATCTACGTTGGCAGCGTGAAGGACGGAGCGTGCATATCTTCAACCCGTCCGCTTTTGCGCTTGGTTTGTTTTCACTAGTACTGATTCTTACTAATACCACCAGTCTTACCTGGGGGCAGGAAATCGCTTCTACTCTTACTCTGGCTCCAAATATCTACACCTTTCTTTTTTTGATCGGGCTAGTGGTGATGTATTTCTTTTCCATCACTCTTGTAGCGGGCATGGCGGCAATTAGCCTTTTCGGGCTCAGTGCCATCTATAGTTCTGCCGCTGGCGTACCCTATTTTCTTGATTCAGAAATTCCGGCCGCGGTGTTTCTCGGTCTCCACTTGCTGATCACGGACCCTTCTACTTCTCCCCGAACAACGCTTGGGAAAACTATATTTGGTATGTTGTATGGGCTGGGGGTTTTCGGTCTCTATACGTTGTTGGGCAATGTCGGAGTACCAACTTTTTACGACAAGCTTCTATGTGTGCCGCTGCTCAATTTAAGCGTTGTTGCCATCGATCGGGCAGTGAGGTCCATCAATTTTCAACCACTGCTGAATATATGGCGATCCGACTGGATGAGTGGTCGCGCCAATCTGGCTCACATGAGTATTTGGATTGTAGTATTTGCTACCATGACCCTGCTGGGCAAGACCGATGGTAAACACACTGGTGACAGTCTCCCATTCTGGGAACAGGCGTGTACCGAGGATCTGCCTAACGGTTGCTATCGCTTGGTGCAGCTTAAGACAACCTACTGCGATGACAATTCTGCGTGGGCCTGCAATGAGCTAGGTATCCATTATCGTGTGGGGGGAATAGTTGTACCGGATACAGAGCAAGCATTTGGCTTCTTTACCCAAGCTTGCGAACTGAAATTTAAGGCAGCTTGCGCTAACCTGCTGGATGACGGTCTGGCTTTAAGAGATGTCCCTCACGAGTTGGACTTGCGGTTGCTATTAAGAGAGGGTGGACTGAATCTGATGAATGAGTCGCTGGATGACCTTTATGCCCGCGCCTGTAATCATGACTGGATATTCGCCTGCGCGGCAGCTGGCAACAAGAATCGTTTATGACCAACGAGCGGATATTCCTGTGAAAACCTCTCAAGTTTCTTCACGAAAAGTGCAGAGTCACACAGTTGGTTTAACTGTAATGACGCTTATTATTCTCGTTATCGCGTTTTGGATGAGCCGACAGAGTTCGCTGTTACAGATGAGCACTTCAAACGAGTTGCCATATGTTATTCCAGCCCTCGATGGGTTTCTCAGCAACGCTTGGTTTCTTCCCGACGACGATATGCTGGGTTTCGTGGAAATTCCCGCTGGTTCATTTATCATGGGTAGTAATCCCGTAATTGATCGCTCGGCTTACGAAAATGAACGTTGGTCCAATTTAAGTCGACAGGGATCAGTCGATCTGCCTGTTTTCTATATAAGCCGCTTCGAGACAACTGTTGCCCAATTCTTTGCTTTCGCCGAGGACACTGAGTTAACCGGGTACAGCATTGGTACAAATGTATCGGGTAATTACCCCATTACTGGCGTTACTTGGCCTGAAGCCCTCGCATACGGCCGCTGGTTGGAACGGCGCCTTCGTGAATCCCCTACAACTCCTCCGGCTATTCTACAGTTATTGAATAACGGTGGACGGGTAACGCTCCCTAGTGAGGCCGAATGGGAAAAAGCCGCCCGTGGGACCGATGGAAGGGTTTTTACCTGGGGGTCGCAACCCCAAACTGATTTTTCAAACTTTAATGGCGACTCGATCAGTCCTGTTGGATCATTACCCTGCCCTGGGTGTGCGCACGGGTTGTCTGATATGGCCGGCAATGTTTGGGAACTTACCCGGAGTCCACTGCAGGACTATCCATATGATCCGG
>Ga0209228_1000059_pt1 | contig 47140 bp, 42 predicted proteins | sample METZYME_3_150m_FD_187547 | JGI IMG/M metagenome (GOLD analysis project Ga0209228, IMG submission 187547) | Marine microbial communities from oxygen minimum zone in mesopelagic equatorial Pacific - METZYME_3_150m (SPAdes) (version 2) | ecosystem: Environmental > Aquatic > Marine > Oceanic...
TGCAGGCTCAGGGGTTACCACGGTATTTCGAGAACCTTGCAATAACACGAACGGTCATTTCCGTGACCAGAAAGGCCAACTTGTTTCATGCGAACATGCAGCAAACAGGATTTCTCGCACTGAACCAGACGGCTCAGTAACATCTCTCATAGATAACTGGCAGGGCAAGCGCCTTAACTCGCCAAACGATCTCGTCGTGAAATCAGATGGAACAATATGGTTCACTGACCCTCCTTACGGAATTCTTTCCAATCGTGAAGGTAATCAGCGGGAATCAGAATTAGAAGGTAACTTCACTTACAGATTTGACCCTGAATCGAAAGAGCTCTCAATCGTAGATGATGTCGCTGACCGACCCAATGGCCTTGCATTTTCTCCAGACGAAACGATGCTCTACCTGGCTGACACCGGTGAACCAAGAGATATTACGGTATTCGATGTGACCAAAGATGCAACCGCATTGTCAAACCGCAGATTATTCGCAAAAGTTCGACCAGGAGCAGCTGACGGTTTACGAGTTGATGAACAGGGGAACATATGGACTAGTGCCATGGATGGAGTACAGTGCTACTCAGCTACCGGATCGTTATTGGGGAAAATTCTAATCCCTGAACAGGCAACAGCAAATCTCGTATTCGGCGACAAAGACGGAAAGCGCATATACATATGTGGCGACACATCACTTTATTCCGTCCGGGTCAAGGTCGCAGGTGCCGGTCGTTACTGGTAGATGCCAGGAGTAACAAAACCTAAACGATAGAGACTTCGGGTAGCAAAATATGAAATTTGCGCCGAAAATGATTCACTCAATTAAGTCTTAATGAACCCGAACAGGCTGGGCTGTAATGAAAGTGGCAATCGGCGCCGATCATGGTGGCTACGAACTCAAATCTGACATAGCGAAACTTCTTGAAAGTCTGGGGCATGAGGTCATAGACCAAGGAGCTCACGAGTTTGACCCTGAAGACGATTTCCCCGATTTTGCTGCTCCGGTAGCGGCTTCGGTGCAAGCAGGCAACGCACAACGAGGAATCATCATATGTGGAAGTGGAGTGGGAGCGACAATAACAGCAAATAAATTCCCAGGCGTAAGAGCCGGATTGTGCCACGATACTTACTCAGCTGGTCAGGGGGTTCAGCATGATGATATGAACGTCTTATGCTTGGGCGCTCGTGTGGTCGGTGTAGCGCTGGCAGCAGACCTCGTGAAATCCTTTATCAATGCGCAATTGGAGGTCAACGAACCTAGATTTCAAAGGCGATTGGACAAGGTGACAGCTATTGAAAAAAAACAGATTTCAAATCAGTAACAATCGCCTCTGTCACAAGACACTGCGACAGATCAAATGATATCGGGAAAATAAACACTGAAAATATGAATAATATTCAAAAGGCAAAAGAGAATGGCCAATCAATTTGGCTCGACTCCATTAGCCGCCAAATGCTCAATTCGGGGGAACTCCAAAAATTCGTCGAGCTCGGAGTAACCGGTGTTACTTCGAATCCTTCGATCTTCGATAGTGCCCTGGCTGAAAGCGACACTTACGATGAGTCACTAATCGAATATGCCAAAGATGGATCTAGTCGAGAGATTATATTTGAACGGCTTGCAGTGGAAGACATTCGCGACGCTGCCGACGTCCTTAGACCCGTATATAACCGTAATCATCATAAAGACGGTTATGTGAGCATTGAAGTCTCACCAGTTCTTGCGCATGACACTGAAGGCACAATCACTGAAGCTCGCCGATTGTGGGCAGCAATAAATCGCCCTAATGTCATGATCAAAGTGCCCGGAACACCATCGGGCATACCTGCCATAAAAACCTTGATTTCCGAGGGGATCAACGTAAATGTTACGTTGCTGTTTTCAATCGATGCATACACCGCTGCAGCTCAAGCCTATATCGAAGGTTTAACTCAGTTTGCTCAATCTGCAAAGGGTGTGCCATCAACAGTAGCATCTGTTGCCTCATTCTTCGTAAGCAGAGTCGATACGTCTGTTGATAACGCACTCCCCCAAGGACACGAGCTAAAAGGGAAAATAGGTACCGCCAACGCTAAACTTGCATATGCCAGGTTCAATGAACTATTTGATCGAAATCTGGGCGGAGGAGGATCATTCTTCCCTCTGCACACGACCGGTGCGCAGGTGCAACGACCTTTATGGGCATCTACTGGAGTAAAGAACCCCGCATATCCCGACACGATGTACATAGATGAACTAATGGGGCCAGATACAGTCAACACTATTCCCGAGGCCACCATGACGGCTTTCGAGGATCATGGTAACCCTGGATCTAATTTGACTATTGGACACGATAAAGCCCAGGCTGAAATGAAAGCCCTGGCAGACGCAGGAATTTCTATAGATTCGATTACCAACGAACTTCTAATAGCAGGAGTAAAGGCATTTGCCGATTCGTATGAGTCCCTGCTGAATCGAATCGATGAAAAATTACAAGCCATCGGATAGAAAAAAACAGCCACTCCATTCAGCCAACTGGAGATAGTCGATTTGGTTGACGAACAGAACTCGGTAACTGTGGCGCTTGAACGTCTTGTGGACACCTCATTTGCGTCTAAACTTTGGAGCCGAGACTCTAATCTTTGGCCCGAACCATCGGCAGGAGCAGAACCGCCCGAAAAAACTTTGGGTTGGCTAGACTTGCCGTATAAGTTATCGAATTTGGCTGGTCACTTTAAAAATCTAAACAGCCAGATTTTAGCGGACGGGTTCTCGGATATCGTCCTTCTCGGTATGGGCGGCAGCAGCATGACATCGCTCGCATTAAATGAGCTTTTCAACGAACCCTTAGAGAATGAATTTCCAAGTTTGAGATCCCACGTTCTAGACACGGTAATACCCGCAAGCATTAAAGAAATCAGTGAAAAGCTGGAGCCAAATAAAACTCTGTTCTTTGTATCCAGCAAATCTGGCTCAACAATAGAAACCTTGTCACTGGAATCGCACTTCCGCTCTTTGCGAAAACCTGAAACCAAATATTCAGGTAACAGACGAAATTTCATTGCTCTGTCAGATCCCGAAACTCCACTATCCGAAAGAGCACGTGCAGGTGAATTTGGCACATGGGTATCAACTCCCAAAGACGTAGGAGGACGATTTTCAGCATTGAGTGCATTCGGAATGGTACCAGCGGCTGCGGCAGGATTGGACATAAGAAAATTTGCTCAGTATTCCGGGCTGATGGCGGAAAGATGCCGTTCAGATTCAATAGATAATCCAGGATTAGCACTTGGTGCGTTTATGGCAGCTAATGCACTGAAGGGGCGAGATAAGGTCACCTTGATCACTCCTAAAAAATACTCCGCTTTCGCAATGTGGATTGAGCAGCTCCTTGCAGAGTCAACCGGTAAGAATGGAAAGGGTCTTATCCCGATAGTCAACGAACCTATCCTTAACCCAGCACATTATGGAAATGACCGCCAATTCATTTTTTTCCATCCCAACGGTGATGAGCCAGAAGACACTGACCGTGTGGCAGAGCTGAATAGTGCAGGGCATCCTGTTTTTGTAGTCGAAGCTTTTACCCCAGATACCCATGAAATTGCCGGAGAGTTTTTTAGGTGGCAGTTCGCAACAGCAACGGCGTCTGCCATTATGGGAATTTATCCATTTGATCAACCAGATGTTGAAATCTCGAAAATCAAAGCACAAATAATTTTGTCTGAAGACAGATCAGATATTAAGGCGAGTGACTTGGCCCAAGGATTACATGCAATTCGGGCACATATCCCTCCACACTACGTCGCATTAACGGCTTTCATGCCAGAGTCAGATGCATTAACCGAAACGTTTATGGAATTACGTACAGCCATCTCAGAGAAAACAGGAGTTGCAACTACTTTCGGTTACGGGCCTCGCTACCTGCACTCAATTGGACAACTTTACAAAGGGGGTCCAAATAACTTGTCAGTTCTGTGCTTCGTGTCAGGGAAATACGATGATTTGCCCGTGCCTAACACCAGTTACACCTTCGGAGAGTTAACTAGAGCGCTTGCAGAAGGTGATTTTGATGCCATGTCGCAACATGGACAGAACGTTAATCAATTTCGATTGGGCTACAAAGTAATCGAAGAACTCAAATATGAGATACACAAAAGTTTCGAATAGAGTTCACAAAAAAGAGCGGTTGAGCATTTGACCAGCTCAATAAAAGAGCCACTGCCTTTTTTTATCCTTGCACTCGATGAGCGGGTTGACTTGTATGCAGATGTCCTCGCTATCAAGGGAAAGCCCTCATCGGAGGACCGTGAGCAGGCAGCGGACCTGAAACGCGTTGTATTCGAAGGGGTCAGGACCGCAGTCAGACAAGGGATTCCCACATCCAGTGTTGCCATATGGGCGGACGGTGATCTTGGCGAGTCCGTTTTGCTCCGGGCGAAAGCAATGTCAATAGCCACTTCCGCATCACCGGGAAGCGGCTTGGAAACGGTGAAGCATTTATTCGTTGACTATATCGGTATACAGCTCAGCTTCAATCCTGATAGCCCTCCGGATACTCGCAAACAACTCCTGAAACAATTAGAGGCCTTGTCAGGCAGTACCCGACAAGAATCAATCCGGCTGATCGTAGAACTCGATAGTACTCCAACAACAGCCCAAATTGATAACTTTGGCAACTCAATGAAAGCCCGTGCTAACTTGCTCGTGAAATCGATACAGCAATTTCAAGATGCCGGAATTAATTCTGCATTTTGGGCCTTCGATCCAAAGGGTATTGAATCCTCCACAGCAACACTCGCAGCTCAAGCGCATATAGATGGTCGCCAAAGTAAAGTGCTACTCTCCACATCACATGATTTCTCAACTAGAAACGTCAACGACCTGACTGCGGACGAAAAACACATCACGCGACTTGCCGCACAAACCGATGGAGTCGACGGCCTGCTAATCGGTCCAGGCGCCTACTACCATCACTTAGTCGATTTCAATAAAGGCAGGATCGGACGAGATGAAGCTATCCGATCCATAGCAAACCATCTGATAGATATGAGTGAGTTATTTGAACAGTCACGAACAGCTTCCCCTGTTTTCTAAGAAACCTCTATAAACCCGTGGGAAAAGAAAAAAGACACCGAGTGCGCTAAATATGTAAATTAACATCGCCCGAATACCTAAAGATCATATGCAAACAACGCAAATCTTTGGGGCAGACTAAAATGTGTAGTAGCGCATAGGTCCAAAGGCGCTTAGGAGTAAGTTTCGCATGGGTAAAAAGGTTAAGTGGATTCTGGGGATAACCGTATTAATTATTTTGATACTGATACTACAATCGGTAATGTCAGGTGACGAAGTAGAAGTTGCTGTCAAAGAACAGTTTCCCTTAGTCGAAATTTCATCCCAAAAACAAGGTTCTTCGGATAGTGAATCCGCTGTGGAACCAGGCATCGAATCCTACAGTGGTTCTGGTGACACAACGCTCAACGATGTAACCCTCAAAAGCGGGGTCTTAATCATACGCAGTGCACACGAAGGCTCTGGGGATTTCGGAGTGAGCGTAGTTGGAGAAGAGGCTACGCAGGTCAGTTTCAACGAGACAGGGAAGTTTGCGGGTTCCGTAGCGCATTCGGTATATAAAGCTTCTGATTTCAGCGGCGATCCCGGTGAAGGAAAAGAAGGCCTATCGGAAGAAAGCATATTTGAGCTACTCGAACCCGGTAAAGTTTCAATTGAGATTACCGCCGATGGTCCATGGACTGTTGATCTACTGCAGGGCATTCCACCTGGGGGCAAGCAGCCACCCGTAGATTGGAAGAGTTCGGGCCAAGGCGTAATTAAGTGGATCGACTTCCCCTCAGGAAACTTCAAACTCAGCATGGAACATACGGGCACAAAAATTTTCCAAGCTTACTTGCTGAAATCCGACGGAAGCCACACTGAAATGATGGTGGACAACGCCGGAAGCTGGTCCGGAAACAGATTAATCAATTTCTCTAAAGACTATGTGTTTGGACTAGAGCCAGGATTGTATGCCTTAGCTATTGTTGCTGATGGTGAGTGGACAGTCACAATTCCCGCCACATCGACTCGAAAGTAGCACCGGCTCAAAAAGAATCTCGATCGTTACTAAATGCAGAGATCCTGTGGTATTTTCCGAATACATAACTGTTATATCGGAATTTAGTGCAGGGAGATTCTAAATGAAACTTGGAATGATTGGACTGGGGCGGATGGGTGGAAACATGGCAGAGCGGCTGATCAGTGGCGGCCATCACATAGTCGCATATGATTCCAACGATTCAGCGGTCGCGGTTTTAACGGAAAAAGGAGCGTCAGCCGCAGAATCACTTTCAGATGTTATCAATCAGCTAGATCCACCAAGAACTGTCTGGGTAATGGTTCCCGCAGGTGACGTTACAGAGAACACTTTAAACGATCTTATAAAGATTCTGGACACCGGTGACACATTGATTGATGGAGGGAACTCTAACTACAAACAATCAATTCGCCGTGCCGAACATGCACGTCAAAATGGTATCGATTTCCTAGATTCCGGAACCAGTGGGGGTATATGGGGATTAAGTAATGGATACTGTCTGACTATTGGAGGGAATCGGCAAGCGTACGACCGTAACCGACCCATTTTCCGGACACTGGCACCTGATAATTCGGAAGGTGATCTTTACGTCGGCCCAAGTGGATCTGGACACTACGTCAAAATGATTCACAACGGTATCGAATATGGATTAATGCAGGCATATGCCGAAGGCTTTGAACTATTGACGGCAAAAACAGAATTCAATCTTGATATCGCCGCCATAGCCGAAAATTGGACCCGAGGGAGCGTGATACGGTCATGGCTGCTTGACCTGACAGCCACAGAATTAGAAAAAGATTCAGGTTTAGAATCATTAAGTTCATACGTAGATGATTCCGGGGAAGGACGTTGGGCCGTGGAAACCTCAGTGGAGCTCGCCGTGCCAGCACCAGTTATTTCAGCAGCACTACAGATGAGGTTCAGGTCAAGACAGAATGACCCGTTGGGAGGGAAGATGCTCGCTGCAATGAGGAATGGCTTTGGCGGACACGCTGTGAAAAAATCGGACCGTTAACATGACGCATAACAAATATCCTGCACCTCCTCATTATCCATTAATCAACACACAGTTGATGACTACAAAAGAATTACGCGAAACCTTGGAAGATCTCTGGGAGTGGGTACATGAGGCAGAAATGGCGCCTGAGGACATCGCTCCACCTGATGAATTGATCTTTGAAGTAAGGCAGCAAATGGGGTCGATTATCTCAGAAAGAGTGGAACGTCATTCGGATGAACCAGGTCGTTCGGCTGAGTGAATCACCCAAGCAACCGGCTATATAACACTGACTGGCGTTCCCGTGCGTTTGCGTAAGCACCGACATGTTCAGGGCTAGGCTGATAAGTATCGGCAATTTTAGCTGGGAATGTGTCTAGTGTGTCCCAAATTCCCAGAGCATGCAACGCAAGTATGGCCGTCCCGCGACTAGTGTCCTGGTGTTCAGCGGATACTCCAACAGGTACGCCTAAGACATCAGACATTGTTTGCAGCCACCACGGAGAACTCTGGATTGCCCCGCCGCTGGCAATCATCTGGTAACCAGACTTCACACCGGGTAATAAAAGATCACCTACGAGTGCAAAGCGATATGCAACTGACTCCAACAATGCCTGGAGAATCTCTATCGGTTTAGTAGAAACACGTATGCCCTCGAAAACACCAGATGCTGATGTCGACCATCCAGTTGCTCGTTCACCAGCTATAAAAGGTAAAACACTAATTCCATGGCCAGCAGGTTCAAGTTTGATCAATTCTTGATTCAAATCGGTTATAGGGGGCAAATTCAAATTATCAAGCGCCCATTGAACCACATTGCCACCTTCAGAAAATGAGCCTCCTAAGAGAGTTCGGTTTGCTCCTAGTCTGTACGCCCAAAGACCTGTCGGAACTTCAGGAGTCGGGTTTTCGCTCAGGACTCGCATTGCGCCCGTCGTTCCCACCGTTAATGCCACCTTGGTGTCATCAATGCATCCCGTTCCAACGTTAACTGCAGCTCCGTCGCCCACAGCAAGAAAAAATGGAATCTGCGCTAAAAACGGCCAACGTTTGGCGTATTCCGCAGCTAACCCTGTCTCGTATTCATTCCATGGTGCCAGTTCTGGGAGACTAGTTGCATCTATACCTAGTCGCCCCAGTAGCCCGTGATCCCAATCGAGATCGTGTCGATTGAGCAATCCGCTCCACGATGAAACACAGTAGCTCGCCTTAATGTTTTGTCGTCCAAACCAACGCGAATACATATACGTTGAAACGTCTACGTATCTATCGATATTAGCAGCAAGTTCCTTATTAGTTCTTCGCAACCAGCGAATTCGACCTGGAAGATATGAAGTATGCTGATTAGTACCTGTACGGTCATAAATAATCGGAACGTTAAGTTCTTCTTTAAGTCGTTCAACGTCGTATGCAGATCGGGTGTCTGCGTACGTAAAAACGGGAGTCACAGGGGTGCCTTCAGCGTCCACCCCTAGCACAGTACTTGCCATACAGTCGAATCCGACCCCAACAATTTCATCGGCGAGTCTCCCTGCTTTTTCCAATACTAGGTCCATCGCGTTTTCAGTTGCTCTGAGAATCTGCCCAGCAGCTTCTTCAGATGTTCCGTCAGACGCGACTCGTTGTTTGTGGGCAACCGACACCTCTGTGTCTTCGACACTGCGCGCCTGCGAATCAAAGAGCCCTGCCTTGACTGCTGAACTGCCGACATCTACCGCCAAAACATATGGTGGTTCATAATCAGCCACGTTGCCTCCTGACCTGTCGAAAAACCTTTGCTAGCTGACCAGGTATTTCTCAACTAACGACTGATCGATCTCTATGCCCAGTCCCGGCTTATCAGTCACTTCAAAATAACCGTTGGTAGCACCATAGTTAATTGATGTAATAGCATTCTTGAAGTCGTTGGCATGGTGTGAATGCTCCATGATCATAAAATTTGAGCAAGATGCTGAGTACTCGACAGTAGCCGCAACAGACAGTATTCCTCCGCCGCCCACATGGGGTGCCACAGGAATGTTGTAAGTATCAGCAATCGTACCTATTCGATGACCTTCTGTAATCCCAGTGCGAGCTATATCGTGCATCACGACGTCATATGCGCGCCTTTCGAAGGCCTCACGCATTTCATATCGGGTACGACTCCATTCCCCAATTGCCACAGCCATATCAAGTGCCTCACAAAGTGCCACGGCCCCAGGTATATCGTCCGGGACCAACGGTGACTCTAGCCAAGTGAAGTCAAGTTTCTCAAGATCTCTTCCAAGCTTAATAGCGCTTGTAACAGACTGCCGCATGTGAACATCGCACATCAGCATAATGCTAGGACCTACACGTTTACGGACGGCACGGGCGATTTCAGCAACACCCTCTGCATCCAAAAGCAGGTGCAACTTGAGTGCTTTGTATCCGTAACCCACATGCTCCTCAGCCATATCTGCGACTTTTTCAGGATCGGTACCTCCGATACCTGCGTAAAGCAAGACTTTGTCTCTATAACGGCCTCCAGCCAATTTATGAACTGGCTTACCAACCACTTTACCCACTATGTCCCAAAGTGCTATATCCGTGCCGGCAATAGCATCGACGTAAAAACCGGTCGGATGGCCACGTTCACGCATCGCTCCGTAATTACGTGTCCAGATTGCCTCGATATCGAATGGATCTCGTCCTAGAATCAAAGGACGCACGAGATCCTCGACAATAACTTGAGTTGTACGAGGAGACACAGGAGACTGTGCCTCGCCCCAACCGACAACTCCTGTATCGGTCTCAATTTTGATTACAGTTGTTTCATGGTGCTTAGAATAGATTGACGTAAACGCCTGTTCATCAACAAAATAATCTCCAAAATCAATTACTGGAGGACGCTCTTTCCCTTCTTCTACATCATGCCCATGAGGGATTCGTATTGGAAAAGCGGTTATCTCTTTGATCTTCAAATTACACACGCTGCTTTCTAATCGGACTTGCTGACAATAGCTATTTATTCCTCTTGCATCTTAGCTGGAATCATCATCTCAAAGAATTCTATGTATTGATCTTCAATAAGCTCACGAACATTTGCTCCAATTTGGAGAGCTTCTCTGGGGAGATCCAAACCTTCCCTCATAGGAGATTCAATTGTTTCATCAGTCCACTCCATATACACTCGATTGTTGTGCCCGGGAACTGTGCCACCATTGAAGTACACAAGCACTTTAGAGCGTTGTCCAGCCGCTGTATAAATATCACCTTGTCGTTGTACAAGGGACGCTACCTTTCGGGCCAACCCGGGCTTAACTTCATATACACGTCTGATCAGATACATCGCTTTTTCCTTTATCAAAACTGGCTAAGAGCCAAGTAGGTGGTTACACACAGTATGACCACCATAAATTACCTCAGACTAGACCGCACCAAAGTACGACCCTAAACTCTATTTATTCACGCTTTTTTTATTTCAAGTACACGCTATTGGCATATAACATCAGGGAATACTTGGCAGCCAATTAGCCTGCATTTAAAATTAGCCTCGATCGGAGTAATGGATGAAGATTGGTGCCTTGCGGGAGTCCGATTCCAATGAGTCCCGCGTAGCGCTTGTTCCGGAGACGGTCGAACGACTAGTTAAAACAGGCCACGAGGTCTTCATAGAAAACGGCGCCGGCATTGCTGCAGGATTTCCGGATCAAGCGTATGCAAAAGCGGGTGCGAAAACAGTACCAGCAATCGAAGTGAGCAAATCGATTGATCTTTTCGTTCATGTCCAACCGCCGACAGCCGATGAAATAAATGCGCTAAAAATTGGGTGCCTGATAGTGAGTATGTTCAACGCCCGCAACGATGCCTCAAATATGTCAATTCTTGCATCAGCGGGTGCCACGGCTATCGCAATGGAATTAGTTCCGCGCATCGCTCGAGCACAGCGAATGGACGCCCTATCATCACAAGCATCAATATCGGGCTACAAAGCCGCTCTCCTTGCTGCGAATGCCTTAGGTAAATATTTACCTATGATGATGACGGCAGCGGGAACAATCCCCCCAGCAAAAATCTTAGTTCTGGGCGCCGGCGTCGCAGGACTGCAAGCAATAGCCACGGCGCGTCGTCTAGGCGCAATTGTAGAAGCTTTTGACGTACGAGCCGCAGCTGGCGAACAGGTAGAAAGCCTGGGCGCTAAATTTATCCACCCACCAAAATCTGAAGATGCTGAGGGATCTGGGGGTTATGCAAGGGAGCAGACCGAAGACGAGCAACATCGTCAACGTTTATTCATCAAGGAACATCTTGCCGACGTAGATGCACTGATCACAACCGCTGCAATCCCTGGGCGGCCTGCACCGATATTAATCACAACAGAAATGATCGAGGCGATGCGGCCAGGTAGTGTAGTGATCGACCTTGCTGCCGAATCTGGAGGAAACGTCGAAGGTACAACACCGGGAAAGATCATTAATATGAACGGCGTATCTATCCATGGACCAATAAACGTGCCAAGTTCAATGCCATTTCATTCAAGCCAACTCTATTCGAGGAATGTTATGGCGTTGCTGGATCTGATCATCGACAAAAAAGATAGAACGCTGAATTTAAACTTAGAGGATGACGTCATAGATGCGACCTGCCTCGTGCATCTTGGGGAAGTTCGACATAAATTCAACTCGTGAAATTTTGCCAACTATTGAACTCAATCCTCGACAGCAAAATCCTGAAGCGAGATGAAGGGAGTTTTGGAGTAGATGTTTGATCTTGAAACGCTGATAGTAGCGCTAACTGTATTCGTACTTGCGATTTTCATTGGTTATGAAGTAATTACCAAGGTTCCGCCAACGCTGCACACACCATTAATGTCCGGATCTAACGCTATATCCGGCATCGTGATCGTGGGAGCTTTACTTGTCGCCAGCAAAGCAGATGGGTTGATAAGTCAAATACTAGGAGCAATCGCGGTCGGGTTAGCAATGATCAACGTAGTCGGCGGATTCATGGTCACTGACCGAATGTTGAAAATGTTCAAGCGTTCCGACGGAAACAACTCATGAGCACCGAGGCACTATTCGATTTAAACGCAGCGGGTATCGCCTATATAGTCTCGGCGATTCTTTTCATCCTAGGGCTGAAGCGTCTTGGTTCCCCTGCCACAGCCCGAAACGGGAACAGATTATCCGCACTTGCAATGTTATTGGCAGTACTCGCAACAGTTATCAGCAATGACATTGCATCATGGGAGTGGATTCTAGTTGGTGTAATCATAGGTTCTGGTATTGGTGCCTACTCTGCCAGAAAAGTCCAAATGACTTCCATGCCGCAACTCGTGGCAATTTTCAACGGTTTAGGTGGAGCAACTTCCGCTGTTGTGGCAGCCGGAGAATTAATACGCCTAATCGATCTAGACGAATTAATACCACAAGATGTTTCGGTAACAATCATGGCGAGCGTCATCGTAGGTGGTGCAACTCTGACTGGCAGCCTCATTGCATACGGAAAGCTCCAAGGTGTTGTGCCTACCAGGCCGTTGTTACTTCCGATTCGAAACGTTATAAATATTTTCTTACTACTCAGCATGATCGCCTCGGCAGCATGGTTCGTCATAGACCCTTCGATCAGCACATTTTTAGCTGCAGCCATAATCGCTGTGGCGTTAGGAATTCTCATAGTAATTCCAATCGGCGGAGCGGACATGCCAGTGGTTATAGCTTTGCTAAACTCCTATTCAGGCATTGCCGGGGCTGCCACAGGATTTGTTCTAGGAAACAACATCCTCATAATCGCAGGTTCACTTGTTGGAGCATCAGGACTAATTCTGACAAGAATTATGACCAAAGCAATGAACAGGTCACTTATGAACGTAATGCTCGGCGGATTCGGCGTTGAAGACGGAGCCACGGGCACAGTTGGGGATGACGAGCGCCCAGTCACATCGATATTGCCTGAGGACGCCGCTATGATGTTGGCCTATGCACAATCAGTAATTTTTGTACCTGGTTATGGACTGGCAGTGGCACAGGCACAACACCAGGTAAGAGAACTGGCTGATCTGCTTAAACTCAAAGGAATTACCGTTAGATACGCTATTCACCCCGTCGCGGGACGCATGCCAGGTCATATGAACGTTCTTCTTGCAGAAGCAAATGTTCCTTATGATGAATTAAAGGATCTAGACGAAATCAATGGTGAGTTTCGTAGTACAGACGTCGCTGTGGTCATCGGTGCCAATGACGTCACTAATCCATCTGCTCGCAGCGACAAATCAAGCCCTATCTACGGGATGCCAATCTTGAATGTTGACGAGGCTCAATCTGTGATCATGATGAAACGTTCAATGTCATCAGGTTTCGCAGGAGTACAAAACGAACTGTTTTTTCTGGAAAAAACTCAAATGCTTTTCGGCGATGCCAAAAACTCTGTAGAGAAAATCGTCAGCGAGATCAAAGACCTGTAGGCAAACCGATTAAGCTCTACATATAAAATCTATTCGCCTATCCTGGAACAGGTACCTTAAAACGCTCCATGTAGATTGTCAGGGGGAGTGCGAAACTCCTTATTCCACAATCCCTCGACTTGGTATCTCGGTTTCCAGCCCAAGACCCGCTTGATTTTTTCATTGTTGAATTTTCCATGAGGCAAGTCCGGAAAAACGAAAAATGTCTCACAACGAGTGGCCAAACGATTTTCCGGAACTTCCACGGCAGCCTGCACTGCCGTACCACAATCAGGCCACGCCGTACTATAGGGAATCATATCTTGGTGATACTGAGGTCCTCCTGGCTCCATGCCACTAAGATCCCAAGAATGCTTCATGTTGTAATACAAAAGAGTTATCACCTGTATCCCGTGGCGCTGACTAAACACTCGGCACACTTCCTGACCTAGAGCCTTTGTGTGAGCGTAAAGACGTGTGCCTGCCGCAGGTGGCATGTCAGGATTCAAATCAAAATCCCAATTCTCATACTGCTCCCCAGCCATTTGATAGTGAGGTCCAGAGTTAATTACACGTTTGATTCCGTGCTCCCTAGCAGCAACCATCATGGCGTAATTACCCATCGTGTTCACTTCAAAGGCAAGCTGTCTATGTGGTCTCAAAACAGACAAATTGACAATCACATCCATGCCCTCAGCGGCTTTGACCACACCATCGACATCAGCTACAGAAAGTTGAAGGTAATCACCCTTATAGTCGGGGTGGGGTTCATTGATATCCGTCAGCAATATTTCATGCCGGCCTTTCATTGCACGAACTGCCCATGGACCAAGCATTCCATTTCCACCAAGTATCAAAATTTTCACAGTGCTAACCTATCTGCTAAGTTTGGAAATATTCTTGCTGCTGTAGCAGTAATAAACCGCTGATGCTTTACTGGTGATTGCACGTGGACATCCTGCCAGGGCGCTAGTTGATCACTGAGCAAAGACTCAGCTACGGTTGCAGCTACCAGACCATGTGTAGTAATGGCCGTATGAGAAGAATCTGGCAAGACAGTTTCAACAAACGGCCAACCAAATCTAAGATTAACCACATCAATCAGCCTATCCCTGGCGAATTCTTTACAAACTACTTCGGTCATGTGCGCTCCTAAAATAGCGACATCCTCGGCAGATGGATCGGTACGCCAGCGCTCCGTGACTACAAGATTTTCTTCATGGTTTTCATATAAGCGCAGGGTGCTGATATTGATAAATCGCGATACGCCAGCACCAGCCGCAGCATAGAGAAGGTTGTAAGCACACCGCGTGTGATAATCCATCAAATGGGTATCTGTGCCAGTCTGGCCCTCGAAACCGATATTGATAATCGCGTCAACACCAGACACCAGATCATCAGTCAAACGCCCATGGTCAAGATCATTAGCAATCATTTCACCGTCTGCATTGTGCGAAAGATCAGTCAGGCGGATCATATGATTATCAGCAAGTGAGTCAGCTATGACATGGGCTGTCGCTGACGCCGCCGAAGTTATCAGAATATGCAATACTCAACTCCTCCGAAAACTAAAATACCACGGGGCTCAAGAGGTTCGATTTCCCAAGGCAGTAAATACTAACTCTGAAAAAACACCCAAGTGTGAGACAACGGCCCCCTCAGTGAAAATGAACTGTATTGGCAATCGAATAACACATGGGGCCAGTCCTCACCAAAAGAGTTTATCGTTCCTGTCGGTTCCAACCATAATATTTGGTACGCTAATCACAACTTTTTTGGAGACGGAATCATTGAACATTTGGATAGCACAACATTTACACAAACAACTGCTGAAACTCGTATCGCTGGTACTCTTGCTTTTTGCTCTCAGCGCCTGTGCGTCAGCTGCAAACGAAGAAGAAAACTTCTCGCAAATAAGTGATCCCGGGCAAGTCTTCACATTAGATGATTTGCTCCAGACAACATTCAAAGAATCTAGTAATTACTCAACTGAAGGCCTCACAGGCTCTTCAGACGTCAGCTATGGATTCTTGCGGATACCAGGTGGTGATCCTTACGAATATGAAGTACGGTTTTACATATCGCACCAGGAGGCAGTCGATCTCGGTACAGCGCCAGCCATCGAAGGCTCTGGCGAAACAGCTATTTTGAGCAAAAGCGATGCAACCTATAAGGAAGGAGTAAAGAATCGACGAATGGCCTGTGGCAGTGGAGTCGGTGGTGGTGCTCGAAGTGGAATCTGTTCGAAATTCGGTAGTTACGCCGTATTCGGCAATGTCGTTATGCTCTGTCAGGGTGCAGATAAAACCCAGTCTGTCGAGCGATGCGGATTACTGGCAACCGAATTGATAGCAAATGAGTAATACAAGGGCGATTTTCATTAGTTTTTTAATGTTACCGACCCTATTTCCCGCCTCGGTCATTTTAGGATGCACTTCAAATTCTGAAGTGGCTGAGTTGAAATCGTCGGTTGCAAAAATTGAAAACATCGATAGAGTCCTAACCATAGAAGATTTAGAAAACGCCGGCTGGAAGCGGGGAAAAACATATGACGTGGACGGCCTCACAGGAGCCGAAGCTGCTTATGTTGGATTCTGGACCCCACCTGGTTTAAACAGCTTGAATTATGAAATACGCATCTATCCAGACCACAAGTCAGCAGTGGAACAAGGGACACCATTTGCTGAAGATGCCTCAGGTGGAAACGCATCACTTAGCTCAAACGATGCACTATGGAGCGAAGGGGTACGAGATAGAAGAATGATCGTCGGAGGAGGATCTCGAGGAAGCCAAAACCCTCGGTACGGGGATTATGTAATCTTCGGTAACGTGGTAATACTTTGCGAAGGAAGAACTTCGGAACACGCACTTGACCACTGTGCTCCATTAATCTCACTGTTGCGCGGGAACGGTGCATAATGACAGTATCGAAATATTACGAGATGACTAGCGAGCCATAAAAAGGTATATTGGACGTACCTACCGCACGTTACATTTTTCAACACTACGATTGCGGTGGGTTTCGCGCTTATAACGGGGAGCTTCTTATGAAACAGAGAAAGAGTGGCACGTTCCAGTTGCCGTTTCTGCTGTTCGCGGTAATAGCGTTAGCAGTTGTTGCGATCGCATGTGGCAGTGGTGGAGATGGAGAGGTTTCAGAATCGGAAGGACCTATCGCAAAAATCGATGATACGGACCGCATATACACTGCTGATGACATCAAAAACGCGACCAACTTCAAACTGGATGACGACTACGATGTCGAAGGCCTAGACGACGCGATCGCTGCAATCTATGGCTTTTACGGTACTGACCCTTACGCAAGAGTTGAGTACGAGGTACGCTTCTACGCGGACCACGCGACAGCCATGAGCACCGGAGTTGACTTCGCCGATGAAGCCACAGGAGCTAATGCTACCATTCTTAAAGATATCCAACGATGGGACGAGGGACTTAAAGATCGCAGACAATGCGCGGGGAATGGTGGTCATCATTCTGGAAAATGTGACAATCCGAAGTACTTTGACTACGTGGTTGTTGGCAACATGATCATGATGTGCCAAGGAAAAGACTCCATTACATCGCACCAGGCATGTGCTGACTTAATGTCAGTGGTGCAATAGGTGATGTCGAACCAATCCGCTTTAAATCGACCAATTACAACGTTTTTAATCGGATGGGTATTAGCGCTCATCATTGCATTAACTTCCGCATGTGGCGGCAGTTCCAACAGTGAGGCTGAGTCATCCATCCAACGTGTGCTTGCGGGTGAACGCGCCTACACAATCGAAGACATAGAAAGTATAAAACCCTCCGGAGTCAAGATCGTCAAGAAATACGACGTTGATGAGCTTCCGGGTGCGACTGATGCGAGAAATGTTATCTACAACAAACTTGACTATGAAGTCCGCTTCTACGCCACACATGAGGATGCAATCGAACAAGGCACACTCTACGCCGACTCGATAACTGGCGATGATGCGGTAGTGATCGGTGATGAAGTTCTGTGGGAAGAGGGTGAAAAAGACCGCAGAAAATGCAGCAGGGCAGCCGGTACCCCTCATTCAGGCTGTTCATATTCTGCTCGGTATCTTGAATACGTCATTCGTGGAAACATGATTCTTTTCTGCGAAGGAGATGAGTCTTCCCAGGCGTTTGAGAATTGCAATAACTTACTGGCTCTCTTAGAACCTGTATAACATCAGTAAGCAAACACATTAACTGAAAAGCCCGGCCTCTTGATGGCCGGGCTTTTCGGTTAACGAACAATTTCATTCGCGACATTCAGTTCAGTGATTCAATCAACGCCTCACATGTGGAAAGTTGGCGTTCACACAGCATAACTGTATTCCCAACCACAGCGTATGCAGGATATAGGTTGACCACAGGTATCAAAAAATCACGCTGACCGGCTTTTTTGGCAATCACCTCTTCAGCCGGCTCAACCCCAAATTCTAGAGCCGAAGCGTGTGAATCATAAAAACGGACCTCAATATCTTTCTGTTGAAAAAAGCCGTACCAAATATCATTTGCGCCTGGAACCTGATCCACCTCGAACTGCTTGTTTTTCTTAAAACCAACAGCTACAAGATCATCAATGGTGTATATGGCACCCGGTCGAGTTATGAGCCGTAGGCCCTCTTCGTCAACTGAGTCACCATCGACCGATGGTTGTTGCTCCGAGCTACACCCAAAAGATAAAAGTAGCGTACTAAGCAGCACTACAAATAGGAATCTTTGGGAAAAACGTAAGTTCCAAAGACAACCCGACCCCGATTTTGAATCAGATGATGTTCTCAGTTTTATTACAGATTGATGCATAAACTGAAGGATAACCTAACGCACCATTCCAAAGTTGCCGTTAACTAGGAGTGCCCCGCCAAATTGGCGGGGCACTCCGTTCGCGTCATTTATCTCAAGTAGCAAAAACTACTAGAGTCTCGCTACTTAGCCGTAAGTGCATGCAGAACCATACCCCACGTGAGGTGCCACGAGGCCTCGTTCACGTAACCGTCGGTCTGTCCACCTAGAGGCCAATTTGTCCAGCGCTTCTCACTCATGACGATACGGTGGTAGAACTCGAGGACTGGTACGTCCGGAAGTTCACCGATCCAGATTTCCATGGCTTCGTGCCACAGTTCCTGCATCTTGTCGATGTCGTCAGGGTGAGTCTTCGCTACTTCGTCAGTAAGTTCGTCCCACCGCTCGTTTTCCCAGTGGTAGAAGTTAACCTGGTGACCACCAGGAATGTTTACTGATGCTGACTGGTAAAGCTTCATTGTGAAGTAAGGGTCACGGACCGATCCGCCGTGTCCGAACATCAGACATTCGAAGTTACCTTCAGCCATTCGTGAAGAAGCATCGGGCGGCTGTGAGTAGGAGGCATTTATGCCTTGACGTCGCAGCTGCTCAGCAGTGATAGGACCGAGGTCCACCCACGGGCTGAATCCGATGATTTCACAGTTGATGCCATTACCCTGGGCGTCTACCCAGTTGCCATCACCGTCCTTGGAGAAACCTGCACCTTCAAGCAAACCGTTGGCTTTGTCAACGTTGAACTCGGTGGTGTCGTGTACTGCAAGTATGTCGGCTACGGAGTCAAAGTACTTCTTCAATGGTGGGTAGCCAGGCATAGTCAGCGGGTTGAATGCTGCTGCACCGTCGTAGGCCACGTCACTCAGTTCCTGCCTGTCGAGGAAGTAACTGAATGCCCATCGTACGTCTTTGTTGTCGTAAGGGCCGAACTTACCTGAGTTGTTGAATCCAATGGATACGGGCCACCAGTCAACATAGCCATAAGGGCTTTCTGTACCGGTGTGTGTCACAAGGTCTGAGTTCTTACCTAGAGTCTCAACGATAACGGCTGGTGTCGTCATTGCTGAGTAGTCGACGGTATCAGAAATCAAAGCCTGGGACCTGACTGTCTGGTCAGGAGTCGGAAGGTAGACCACACGTGCTGGTCCGGGCATCTTGCCGAACTGACCGAGGTCAGCCACGCCATCACCCCACCACGAGTCGCGGCGGTCGATGATCTTCTGTTCTGGTGTTCCAGATGTAACCTGCCATGGACCTGTTGTCAGAGGGAAACCTTTTGAAGGGTCGTAGTCTTTGAAAGTGGTCCAGTCTCGACCGTTGTAATGATGCTCAGGCACCATGTATACACCGATGTCGAATTTGTATGTCAGGAGGAACATGAATCGTGGGTCTGGTCGATCAAGTATCACCTTTACAGTGTGACTGTCGACTTTCTCTGCACGGTTCATGGCGTTGTCAATGTCTGTACCCCATCGAACCTCTTCCTTGAGGTCCTTGAGAGTGTTCAACGTGTAAACAACGTCGTCTGCGTTGAACTCTTCACCGTCAGACCAGTTAATTCCGGTCCTCAGGTTCATAGTCAACTCTGTATAGTCGCCGTTCCAGTCCCAGCTTTCAGCCAGCCACGGAATCGTCTTTGAGTCGAATGCACTAAAGAATGCAAGAGGCTCGAAGATGATGTTTGGACCGGATTGGTGGTTTGCACCAATCGCATAAGGATTCCAAAGCTCATGGTCAACGAAACGGCCTTCAGCACCACCGAGGTAGGCCATTAGAGTATCGTCCCTAGAAACTTCCTCTACTGCCAAAGCCTTGGGGGCTTCCTCTGCGGGTTTAGCTGTGGGTTCTGGAGCGGCAGCCGGTGCCTTAGCGGCCGGCGCTGCTGATTCTGCTGGAGCATCTTCATCATCACCACCACAAGCAATCGCTGCTACAAGAGCAAACGACATCATGGCGAGGAAGAGAATTCTCCAACTCTTAGTAAAAGTCAATATGACCTCCGAATAAATGTCAGACGCGAATTACAAAATTACAATGAGCTCCCACGCGGGAACTGCATGTTTGAGCATTTTTTATATCCGAATTCGTCCATTCAGTCAATATAAAAACGTTCAGCGCGAAGCATAATATTCGCCGCGTTTAGTATCTGCAACTCCGATCGGCGCATCCGTAAACGTGTAATAACTTAAGTTTCACATGTCGCTAAAGATTTTGAGATCCGGTTGAGATTCGAAAAAATATCCAAGAAAAATTAACAAGATTTGAAGTCACAATTCGTCCATTAACCCCCAAAATAGGTCTCAACAGTCTAAATACCGTAGCCACGGGCGTTAACAATTGTTATCTTTGGACCCCAGCCAAATACTATGAGTGTTATCGAAACTAATAATTGTTGAATTGAGTTTGTGCCCGTGACAGAGCAATCAGAGGTCGCTGAAAACTCTTCACTACCGAAACTAACTTCCTTAGCCAGGTCGTCGATCCAAATCCTGGCAGGGATTTTGGGCAATTTCGTCGTGAAGCGGTTCCTATTTTTTCTTTTCGTCGTATGGATAGCAGCAACGGTAATTTTCATAATCCCGCGCCTATCAGGACAGGACCCCGTAAAGGAAAAACTGCTCCTTGAAGCTCAACGTGGCGGAGCAATGCAAACGGGTCTTGACGAAATGGCGAAGACCTATCAAAAGAGGTTCGGTCTAGATCAACCGCTGTGGACTCAGTACGTCAATTACATATCTGACCTGGCTAGGCTCAATCTTGGCGTATCTATCGCCTTTTTCCCTCGAACGGTCAATGACATCGTTTTCGAGTCTTTGATGTGGACCTTGGGACTAATGGGAACGGTCACAATCTTAGCGTTTGTGTTAGGAACACTAGCTGGAGCTTTTTTGGGGTGGCCCAGACGTCCTGGGTGGCTTCAGTACGTGTTTATGCCCCTGCTTACCCTGTCCGCAATACCACAATATCTTTTGGCGATGATCTTAATTTTCATCATCGCGTTCAAACTAGGATGGCTACCCTTGTTTGGAGGCTATTCTCCCTCGACCCTTCCAAATCTAAGCTGGGATTTCATCGTAGATGTGCTCCGGCATGCAATCCTACCTGCTTTCGCCATCATCTTTTCAGCCATTGGATTCTGGGCAATCGGAATGAGAGGGATGATGATCAACACCCAGGGCGAGGACTACATGATTCAGGCGGATGCCAAAGGACTGAAGGGTTCCCGTATTTTCATGAGATACGCAGTTCGTAATGCCTTACTTCCGCAAGTAACCGGTCTCGCCCTCGTCTTGGGGACCATCGTTACCGGTCAGGTCCTTGTAGAGAGAGTGTTCTCCTACCCCGGAATCGGAGATATTCTGTTCCAAGCGATCCGTCTTTCCGACTTTTTCGTAATTCGCGGCATCGTAATCGTAATAATTCTAGGAATAGCTGGAGCCACCTTCCTGCTCGACGTTTTATACCCGTTGCTTGACCCTAGGATCAAGGTGAGGAATACATAAATGGCTGAATCATTTGCCTCATCCGACTCAATGAATCCCTCCAGCAACGGTGGATGGAACCAATTCAATGAGGAACGCATAACTCCCATCAAGAAGTACGCGTTGCGTAACCCATCCCTGATCGTGGGGATGGCCTTGCTATTCGGCATGTTGTTTCTGGTCGGGATCGGGCATCTGATTTGGGATACGGAGATGTTCAGGCCACTTTCCACTCCAACCAGACTGCCACCTACAGGCGAACACCCGTTTGGAACAGATACTCAAGGCCGCGATCTACTTGCGATCGCAATTCTCGGGACACCGCTAACACTCCGTATCGGATTAATCGCAGGAATCACAGCGATCAGCCTCGGGACTGTGGCCGCCTTCCTGTCTGCCTACTATCGAGGTGTAATAGACGGTGCTATCCGATCGGTTGTCGATGTAGGCTTGGCAATGCCAGCTTTGTTAATACTAATTCTTGTTCGGATCAACGTCGGGCGAGAACTCTCAACAGATGAAATGGGAATTGCAATCGGATTGACAAGTTGGGTATTTCCCGCACGCACCATTCGATCACAGGTACTTGTAATGAGAGAGCAAGCTTACGTCGAACTATCTCGCCTATCTGGAACCAGCGGCATGGGGATTATTTTCAAAGAGATGATGCCCAACTTGATACCGTACATAACAGCAAGTCTTGTAGCGTCAGTAGCTGGAGCAATTCTTGCTTCAATTGGGCTTGAGGCTATCGGACTAGGCAACTTTAGTCAGCCTACGTTGGGCATGACGATATATTGGAACATACAGTTCTCCTCCATCACTCTGGGAATGTGGTGGTGGTGGGTTCCACCCTTGGTCGCAATTGTGATCGTGTTTGTGAGCCTGTTCTTGATTTCATCAGGTTTGGATGAATGGTCCAACCCACGATTGAGGAAACGCGTTTGAGCACCAAACAAACAATTCAAACCTATAGAGAGGGTGCTCGGATCACCGATGTAGATGCTCTCGTTGTAGAGGACCTGTCGGTTTACTACGAAACTGACACTGGAACGGTGAAAGCCTGCGACGATGTCACGTTTACCCTCAAACAGGGTGAGCGATTTGCACTTGTTGGGGAGTCAGGATCAGGCAAGACAACTCTCGCCATGGCTCTTATGCGACTGACCAGGCCACCGGGACACATAGCAAAGGGAAGTGTCATGCTCAATGGGCGTGACATTACAAAACTCACGGAAGACGAGATGCGTAAAACACGCCTTTCTGAGTTAGCACTCGTTCCGCAGGGAGCAATGAATTCCCTGAACCCGGTAATGAGGATCGAACGACAGATTACCGATGGGATTATCGACCACCTCGAGGAAGATGATCCGACACCTACCAAGGTAGATTTGCAAGAAACGGTACGCGATCTACTTACCCGCGTTGGCCTAAGACCATCTGTAGGTCGATTATTCCCACATGAACTATCTGGTGGAATGAAGCAACGTGTAGCAATGGCCATTGGTATTTCATTACGCCCTAAGCTAATAATCGCCGATGAGCCTACCTCGGCTCTTGATGTCGTCGTACAACGTCAGATCATGCAAACGTTGGGCCGATTGCAAGAGGGCTTGGATGCCTCAATTATGCTTGTAGGTCACGATATGGGGTTGGTCGCACAGTTTGCTGACACAATCGGCGTTATGTACGCGGGCAAGCTCGTCGAAATAGGTCCGGTCGAAGAAGTCTTTAGCGACCCTAAACACCCTTACACAAAACTTCTAATTGGTAGCTTGCCATCACTTCAGGAAAAACGAGAATTCCTCGGAATTCCTGGTCTGCCCCCTCAATTGATATTTCTTCCAGAAGGGTGTGCATTTGAAGATCGATGCCCATCTCGATTCGAGAAATGTCAGGCAGCGATCCCTGATCTGATCAACCTTGGAGGCCGTAGAGAAGTGGCTTGCCATCTGTATGAGGAAGAGGCGAAGTCATGAGTGCATTCCTGGAGTTAGACCATGTAACCAAAACCTTCGGAAGCGAAGGTATGTTCGGCAGTGGCTCCGTAACAGTCGCTGTTGACGACGTTTCACTGTCAATTGATGAAGATGAATCTTCCATCACCACTGTAGCCGGCGAAAGTGGGAGCGGTAAAACCACTCTGGCTCGACTTCTTCTGGGTAGTCACGTACCCAACGCAGGCAAAATGCTCTATCGGGGCAAAGATTTCACACGGCTTACTCGCCGCGAACGCCGAAATTTCCGACGTGAAATCCAACCGATATTTCAAGATCCATTTGAGTCTTACAACCCCTTTTACAAAGTCGACCATGTGTTAGACGAACCAATTAAAAATTTCAGACTTGCTTCTTCCGGATCTGAGAAACAACAGATGATCGAAGATGCCCTTGAAATGGTCGGGCTGGTACCAGAAGAAACTCTCGGCAGATTTCCCCATCAATTGAGTGGTGGTCAACGCCAGCGTGTAATGGTAGCTCGTGCCCTGCTATTAAAACCTAGAGTAATTCTGGCTGACGAGCCAGTTTCCATGGTAGACGCATCACTCAGGGCAACCATTCTTGATTCGATTCGAAGACTCAATCGAGATTTGGGTATTTCTGTTATTTACATCACACACGATCTGACAACTGCTTACCAGATCAGCGATAACATAATGGTGATGTACAGAGGTACAGTTGTGGAAGCGGGGACCGTTGATGCAGTCATTCCTGACCCCCAACACCCGTATACAAAACTCTTGATCGAATCGATCCCACAACCTGACCCTAAAAACAGATGGGGTTCGGAACCGCCGCAACAAAACTGGGACACGTCTGACTTGCAGATCGCTGGCTGTAGGTTTGCGGATCGATGCCCTGCCGTAATGGATCGGTGCCACGACACAAAACCTGCGCAATACCTGGTAAATGATCACCAGCTCACGGCATGCCTCTTACACGAAGAGAATGGTGAGATGACCGACACAGACATCACCACCACTTTCCAGACGGAAAAAGAGACTATTAAGGCCATCCCCGCTAACTCATAAATTCTGATAACCAAAATCACAAACTCCGAAGGTCGCGATATAAATCGCGGCGACTTCGGAGTTTGTGTTTAAACCTCATAACCAGTCTTGAGCCGACAGGATTAAGGCTGTCGGGCCAAATGGAAATCAACACTGTCAGGATGATGGCACAGCGAAATCCGTTACAAACTCAGGTTTTCCCTGAATGTCCAGTTCAACCCGGTAAAGGTCACCACCGCGATAAGTGCTCATATCGAACCCTTCGGGCTCCCAACCCGTCTTCTCAGGATCGCCGGTCCCAAAACTGGCGGTCGTAACATACAGCTCGTTAAGGTCCTTACCGCCAAACATTGCCGACGACGTTTGGGCAGCAGGAATCTCTACACGGCGTTCTTCCTTGCCGTCGGGATCGAATCGCACCACCATCCCTCCATACCATATCGCTGACCAAACAAATCCTTCCGAGTCAACGGTCATGCCATCTGGAATACCCCAGTTATCAGGAATGGTAGTAAACACTTGTCTATTTGTGATGCTACCGGTCGTCGGATTGTGATCCCATTTATAAATCTCGTGTTTGGGTGAATCAGTAGAGTAAAAGGTCTTTAAATCTGGTGAAAATCCCATCCCATTACAGAGATCCAAGCCGTCATCAATTATTTCCGCCGAACCGTCAGGCTTAAATCTGAATAAGGTGCATGAGTCCAAGTGTCCACTTCCACCATAAAGGCTCCCGTCTGGGCCGACACTAATGTCGTTTAACTTAATGGGACGACCATCAACATCTCCGTGATGCAACCAATGGAAATCATCGTCAGAATTCCATAATTGAACTCCCTCCCATGTCCCGACAGCAAGTCCACCACCCTTGTTGCGAGTAACACCCGCAACGTTATAGCCCTGGTGAAGTAATTTGTTCTCCCCAGTAACGGGGTCATAATTCCAGAACTTACCTCCCTGAATATCAATCCAGTAAAGTGTCTGAGATTCCACATCCCAAACAGGTCCCTCGCCAACCAGTGCATTCTCGGCCGCGAGTTTCTCTACGTTTTCTACCATTGATAGCTCCTGTTGCTAGTACAAACACGTTCAGAATCGAATCCCTGTTTCAATCACTTATCCCCTTACAGTAACAAATGTGACCCAAGCAATGGTGATACTTGGTAAATTAGCCTCGCGCAAAATGCTTAATATCGGGTATATTTTCGCTGCAACACTATTTGTTTTTCAGAAAATTAGGATCCTGTTATGACATCTGACGTTTACTTCATGGACGCGCGAAGCGACTCGGCCGACACAAGCTTGATTGCAAAAACAGTAACTGTTTTCGACGCTGCAGGACTAGACGAACTAGTTGAACCTGGAGATGTAGTCGCAATAAAGCTGCATTGCGGAGAATGGAATTCCAGTGCCTACCTCCGACCGGTTTATGCCCGAGCGATTGCTGATCGAGTCAAAGAACTTGGCGGACGACCGTTCGTATGTGACACAACTACTCTGACTTATAGTCCATTTTCAACTCGCGCAACAGAGCTTGATCTCTTGCAAACTGCGGAGAGAAACGGCTTTTCATCTGCCGTCCTCGGCTGCCCGTTCATCGCCGCTGACGGTTACGTAGGTACCAGCGATTACCGAGTTGATATCCCAGAAGGCTACCTACTCAAAGAGGCGTACGTAGCACAGGCAATCGCTGCAGCAGACGTTCTCATCGCTCTGACACACTTTAAGGGTCACGGCATGGGTGTTATCGGTGGGGCGTTAAAGAATCTAGGAATCGGAGCACAATCGAAACGGGGTAAGTTCAACGTCCACATGGGCGGTCATCCAAAGTATGGGGTAGGAGCCGTAGTAGAGTTCGACGAAAAATTCGTTGTTGACAAAGAAAAAGATATCGAGTGGGAATTGATCGAGGAAGCCTGTCCGATTGGACTCTTCGAGATACAAGAGGACAACACAATAGCCTGGGATCGAGACAAATGTATGACTTGTCTCGGCTGTCTGGGTGTAATGAATCCTCGCGGCATTTTCCAGCCAAACCAGATGCTATTTGATGCTACCGATATTGCTATCGGAGATGCAGCACTAGGAGTAGTGAAAACGGTCCCGAAAGTAGGGTTCGTTACGCTCGCAATCGATGTGTCTCCCAAATGTGACTGTGCAGGCTTCTCAGATATGCCAATCGTTCCGAACCTCGGAGTTTTCGCAAGTAAAGATCCCGTCGCAATCGACCAAGCCTGTGTAGATGCAGTTACCGATTCCCCGGGGATCCCAGGTTCCCTCAGTGACGAGATGGGTGTAGGAGACGCCGGTGAGCGAAAATTCGATCTGGCTGGAGCGGCCATAGAAGGCCTCTCCGAGCAGACAACAATAAACACTGCAGTGGTCAACGGTCTAGGCAGCAGAAACTACGAATTGCATCACGTAGAACCCGTAGGCAGAGAAAAATTCAGGTTCCCTTACGATGAACGGCCAACCCGTCAGCGATTTGCACGAATGTTTGAAAAATTCCAACCTTTCCCATTCGACCGCCACGACGGCCATGGCTTCGATCGACTGCCTGAGGTAGATATCGAGGCAGTCAAACCACACGACGGGCCGACCGTAGGGACTCATTCACACGCTCCTTACCACGGCGATGGAACTAGTCATGGGCCGAACGGTCACAGCGCCCCAGAGAATCAATGGCATCCTGGAGAAGAGGGTACGCGTTCGCATTCGACAACGCACGAGCACTGAGAATTAACGTTTAGGACAACACGACCGCATTAGGAGATTTTTTAAAAATGGCGAGAGCGCAGGATATGCTCGACGAAGCAATAACACTCATTACAGATGCAGGACAAAACGAGCTTGCAGATCGGCTCTCCGTTCAGCGTGAAAAGTTCTTTTTTACGTCGCTTGCGGGTGTTCCACTTGCTAACAAAGTAAAGAAGGCGGGCACCGCTTTAAATGCTGATGGATCACAAGCAAATCTTTCAATGGTCGAAGCACTAGTAACCGAGATCGAAGATAAAGCTGATGCTCCTGGAACAGTCCTGACCTAATGACATCCGTATTGGTTACAGGCGGTGCCGGCAGCATGGGCCGGTTGGTCTGCGGTCGACTTGCATCTGAAGGTCACACGATCCGAGCTTTTGACCTGGCAACTGCAAATTTCGAAGGGCTTCCTGATGGTGTTTCTGCCTTACCAGGAGATCTGACATCCAAAGTCAGTATGCAATCAGCTATCGAAAACGTTGACGCGGTTGTACATCTGGCGGCAATACTACCACCGGTAGCCGACCAGCAAATCGAATTAGCCCAACTGGTTAACGTGCAAGGCACAGAAATTCTCGTTAACGCGATGCAATCTAGTAACTCCACTGCAAGACTGGTGTTTAGTTCATCCGTGAGCGTTTATGGTAAGCCAACTACTGACGATGAAGTGTCCACTTTCATGCGCTATAACCCAGACGATAATTACGCCAAAACTAAAGCTGAATCTGAACAGCTAGTCTTAAACTCCGGTCTCGACTCCTGTGTACTGAGAATCTCAGGTGTTTCGATTCCTGTATTCCAAGAACCGCCTGACGCATGGCCTTTTCTCCCAGATCAAAAAATTGAATTCATACACAGAGACGATGCAGTGGCCGCGATCACATCAGCGGTAACAGCGGAACTAACCTCTACGACCAGAATCATCAACGCCAGTGGTGGTGACACGTGGCGTATGAAAGGATCTGAGTACGTCGCGGATTACTTCAAAATGATCGAGGTCAATCCTGATGAGGCTATATACCAGTCATCCAAAGGTCACTTCGCCTGGTATTCAGACGAGGGCGGAAACAAGCTACTCAGCTATCAGAACAATTCTTATCCTGATTATCTTGATCAGTTACAGGGCGACATTAACCGCCTCATGGGCGAGTAACGTTCGTAAAAAGCCATCGGGATCGAACCAAATCGTCCCCTTCCAGTCAAAATTTTCCAATTAGATAACCGGAGCACTAACCGTCAATCTTATTGACGATGATTCTCCGGTAGTAACAATGGAATAACTCTTACCCTTTTCAACATAAACGACATCACCTGGACCAGTAACAAATGAGTCCTCATTTTCAACAGACCAGGCGATCTTGCCTTGCAGTACAACCCACCAGCGATTTTCATCTGAATGCAACGTCGAACCAGAAGATTGACCTGGCAATTCATGGGTGTAGGTAGCGTAATTTCGATTATCGGAAACGGCTATTTCAGTCCAGTCAGTAGAAGTCCCATTCCTATCAACAAGGGCTTTCAGTTTTGTATGTATCAAATTAGGATTGGCCTGACCGTCATCCACAGGGATTAATCGACACGGAGGGACCCCTTTTATGTCATGGTTGCTATTTGGATGAGTTACCCCGAAACGAATCGCCTGCACACCCTCTTTTGGGCGGATGTCGTGCGCAAATCCAGCCGGAGCCATAATTATGTCTCCCCAGTTGGAAACAACAGGTTCATACTGGCCAATCTGCCATTGGGTCCGACCATCAAGGGCTATCCACCACTCGTTGAAATCAGGGTGGATATGGGGATCCGGTGGAGTACCAGGAGGCCCAGATATCCAAACCGCACGATTTCTTCCGTCTTCGAGCAGTTGCTCTGCCCAACGCTCACCTTCACCATGCCGCCCCATAATTTCCGAGTGACGAGCTATCCGCGAATTCATAGGCGCTGCAGAAACCATTAGTAATTCTCCTAATTCTCACCTTGGGCCTGAGTCGATATAGCCGCCTGCATCATGGCCCTAGCATACCCAACAGTGTAGGCGAATCCTGTGTATGTCGTCGCTGATATTCCATCGAAAGGAAACTCTGTATCAGCATCATTTACAGGGGGATGCTCGGGATAAATCAAGCGCGGGTATTTCTGCCTAACGAGTTCACTCATTACCGCGAACATATCTACCTGACCCTCATCAATCCAAACCTCCGTGTAGTCGAGATTCGGCACCCGCGAAACGACATTGCGAAAGTGCACATGGTTAATTTGATCGCGTTGGCCAAAATAGCGACATACTTCAACCGGATCGTGCCCCAGTTCTTTTGTCACTCCACAGTCAAAAGTTATCCCGTTGAATGGGCTGGGGATAATGTCGGTGAATTTCTTCCACCCTTCCAGCGTGCTCATTATTTGTCCTGATCCTCGGCTGACGGGAGCAGGAGGGTCATTTGGATGCAGCGCCAAACGTACATTAGCTTCTTCAGCTACTGGAATTACAGCCTTTAAAAAATAGGTGACGTTATCCCACATTTCAGATAATGAATGCTCTCTCTCACCAACGAGGGGCGGTAAATCTTTTACACGACGGTAATTGAAATCCATCAAGCCAGAGCCACCCCGTCCAGGCACCACGCGGTAGCCCTCTACGACACGATGGGCATAAAAGTTATACTCCATCACTGGTAGGCCTTGCCTGCCAGCAATTCGAATTGCCTGATTAATGGTTTCAATATCCTCGTCGCGCCCTTCCTCTCCAAATCGAACCCGTGACGAAGGGTTGAACATGACGTTCCGTAACTCGAGATCAGCCTCGGAAGCTCGGTCGATGTGCCGTTTCAGGCTCTGGTCAGTCCAAGTCTCAAGTCCACCGGTGTCAAGTCCGGCCATGCTAACCCCAGTCACCCCCAGTTGCTTCACACGACGAAGTGAGCGCTTTTCAAGGTTCTCCAAGAACAATGTAAGTATGGGAGTATCGCTGGACTCAGCCCAGTAAGCCTGATTTTTTATGGAATCATGAATGCCGTCAGCGTCATAAATCATTCGCTCGTCCTAACCTCAGAAATTCGATCACCAAATTTTTCGCTTTACCGTTCCAACCCGTGCACCACATGCCAGTGTTCACAACGATGAGACAGAATAACCGAAGAAACCGGAAGACATGAGGAAAAATTGTGCGAATTTGAAAAGTTCACGATTACCCAAAAAGATGGATTCAGGATTTTGTTCACAGAGTTAAATAATTTCTCGAATCTCCTAAAGTGAACATAGTAAGACTCTTATTCGGGGTACTCTTAAATGACAATTCCAAACATCGGACGAAATTATCACTAGGAGCAGAAGTATAAATGCCTGAATGGTGGATTGAAGCAACTTTACCTTCAGCCGTTTTCATCTGCTTATTTCTTTTGTGGGTGCTAATACCGGCTCCAGATGGCGAATCTGATTTTGCAAGCAGATTGCGGGACAGGTTCCGCAAATAATGTTTGCATCAGCCGATCGCAAGAGACTCATAGTAGGCCTGCTGATATTAGCAATCGTCTTAGGTTTGTTTTTGGCTTTTAACCGTCTACCGAAAATTGGAATAGTTGGCGAAGATCTGGATGCCGTCAACTCCCCTACCAGCCAGTGCTTCCAGGGATTTTGTATTGAACGCGATCCTGGAGTGAGTTTTGTAAGTCGTTGGCTGAATTTCTCTGTCTCATACCTACGCCTTGTAACCGTTGGCATGACTTTCGCATTCGTCACAGCCGGTTTAGCTGAAGCTTTTCTTTTTTCAAAATCTGTAGGAAAAGGTCTGCCGACAGCTGGGGTGTTTCGACGAACCGTTCAGGGAGCGGCAGCGGGAGGAGTAATGAACCTCTGTTCTGCATGCATCGTCCCTGTGTCATCCGCCTTTCACAAACGAGCGAGCGTTGAGGGTGCAGTGGCAATGGTCCAAGGATCGACCACATTAAATATTCCGGCGCTTGCGATGGTGTTTTTTGTATTCAGCCCGATACTTGGGATAAGTCGACTTGCCTTGGCTGTAGTCGGGGCACTGATCATCGGACCGATTGTTGTTTTAAGTATCAGAAAAGATCGAGTTAAAGCTGTAGAAATACCCGATTCATTTGTAAACAGCCCAGATCATGCAGGGTGGAAAGAAACACTGGCACCCGCTTTCAGGCACTGGGGAAAGGCAAGCATTGGCTATGCCATCAGGCTTTCACCCATCATGATCGTGGCCGGCTTTGCGAGTGGTCTAGTCATTCAATGGCTAAACCCTGAAGTCGTTGCTACCTATCTTGGAAACGATGTCCGCGGCATATTGATCGCCGCAACATTTGGAATACTAATAAACGTCCCTTTGCTTTTCGAGATTCCTTTAGTGGCCCTGCTACTGCTGCTTGGTATGGGAACAGCACCAGGCGCAACATTACTTTTCAGCGCTGCCGCAGGGGGGCCTGTAACTTTCTGGGGTCTCGCAAAGTTAATGCCCAAAAAAGGACTCGTTACATTTGCTACCGCAACGTGGGCAGTTGGAGCTTTAGGCGGTTTACTGGTTCTTTTCGGAGGGAACTATTTCTGGGAAGATGCAGGACTCAATGACAGAATTAAAAAAACTACAGAACAAAGATCAATCCAACAATTATTCCAAGAATCTGGCTACATCCCTTCTGAAGACATAATTAACCCTGAAGTTTTCGACGGAGTTTCTGCCAAGGACGAATTCACCCCCTTCCAAAATATCGCTCCTCAGATTGGAGATGACGCCCTGATCGAAAACCGCTACCCAGGGGTAGCGATTTTTGATTTCGACAGAGATGGAGACTTAGATTTCTACGTAACATCTGCCGAATCGAATGCCGTGTTCCAGATCACTCGTGGCGGGGCCAATAAGTTATTCAGAAATGATGGAAATATATACACGGACGTTGCCGCATCAGCCGGCGTGGCTGCAGATGCCCACAACTCTACCGCCGTCGCTGCCTGCGATTTCGATAATGACGGCTACCAGGATCTCTATATAGGTGCTCAGGGTCGTATCGGAGACAACTTGGATTACCGGTCTCTGACCCAGCATCCTAATCTTGCCGTTGTAATGCAAGATCGATTATTTCACAACAACGGTGATGGCACCTTTACAGATATCACGGCAAGCGCCTTCGCTGAGCACGTGAACATCCGGTCAGCTGCCAGCATAGCTTGTGGGGACTTAGACAACGACGGCTGGCTTGATGTATATGTCGGCAATCGGGCAGATCAGGATTTCGTCCGATTCGATACTTCACGTCATCACGGACATTACAACACGCTGTTCCACAATAACGGCGATCTCACGTTTTCTGATCGTACAGTCGAAGCAGGATTGATCTCACCACAAATTCGAATGCTTGACCAAGACGGCAATCCAATTACATTCCCAAGGCCAGGTGGAGCATCTCTCGAAGGATTTGACACCAATATGGTCGATGGAGAAGGGAATGTTGTAGGAGATCCTGCCGGGCAGACTTGGGCAACTGCAATGTTCGATCATGATTCAGACGGAGACCTCGACCTTTGGGTTGGAGACGACGGAGATAGGCTCAAGGTATATCGCAACGACTCTACGGACGACGGGATGCTGTTCACCCCTATAGCAGAGCAATTAGGCATCGATCAAATTGGACAGTGGATGGGTTTCGCTATCGGTGACTACGATGGCGATGCTGATTTAGACGTGTTTGTGACCAACATGGGATTCCAACCACTTGGTCGACCCCGACCGACAACACCTTCGGCCGATTGTGCCTACTATCACTCTACGGACTACGGGACGTGTTTCCATGCACTGATCGAGAATCGCGTGAACGAAGGTTCTGACCCCGATCGAGATGGCGCATTCCAATTTGTCACGGGACAAACAGAAGTCATTCCCAGTTCGCTTCTTCCCCCTGCCTCTTTAGGAGAGAAATTTCAAGCGACCAATAACTCAACCATAGCTGGCATTGAAGCGTATGAATTTGGTTTTGGCACGGCCTTTTTTGACATGGACAATGACGCAGATCAAGATCTTTATTGGTTAGGGTCATTGGGATCCAGAGGAGAAGGTCCGAATGGAAACATAGCAATCGGTTTTGGAAGGATGCTGCAAAACACTGGAGATAAATCTTTCAAAGACGTCACCGTCGAATCTAGAACTATAGACGCATTAGCAGTGGACTACTCACTGCTCGACTCAAACAACCACAATTTCAACGCTTCCAAACAACGACTTGGAGCGGAATACCACGAAAACGGTAAAGGCGTCGCTGTGGGCGATTTGAACGCTGATGGCTTTATCGATGTGATCGGAACCAACAGCAATGGAGAAACTTTTAATCATCATGGTGAACTTGAAGTAGCAAGCGGACCCCTATTTGTGTGGATGAACGGAGGCGGTGATAACAATTGGGTTTCGTTCAAACTTCAAGGACGTATGGCTGTGGATGGAACCGGCTCTAACGCCGATGCAATAGGAGCTAAGGTTACCGTCTTTCACAATTCTGAAGGTGAACAGCTAATTACCCAGACACGGGAAGTGATGGGATCCTCGAGTTTTCTCTCAATGAGCTCACTAGATTCTCACTTCGGAGTTGGTGTCGCAACTTCCGTAGATGTATCCATCGATTGGCCTAGTGGTAAAAACACAAAGATAGAAAACATCAGCGTTAATAGCTTGCATGAAATTACCGAGGCTGCGGATTAATCAATCCAGCAAGTCAACACGCTGAGGTTTCGTAAAAATCGCTAATGCCAGTCCCATAAGTGAAAATATCATCACCAGGATATAAGCAAGTTTCCATCCGTCTAGGAACGATGCGCTCGCTGCATCGTTGCCTGTGATTTCACTCAAAGGGATATCAAACCCATCAGCTGCCATAACTCCTACAACAACAGCGGATGCAATAGCCTGCCCAGTCACGTTCCCGACATTACGCGTAAGATTCGTTAGTGCGCCGACCACTCCAAAAGCTTCTCTGGGGACGCTACCCAGAATCGTACTGTTATTAGGCACTCCCCAGAGTCCCATAGCCAGTCCGTTTATCAAAAGCACGACCATGACAATCCACAGCGATGTATCTGCGGTAAAAAACGTGAAAGCTACGGCGGTAATTACGACCATCAAGAAGCCAGTAATGGTAAACGGTCTCTCTCCAATGCGGTCACCTAAACGACCCGATGAACTGGCTGCCACAGCCATCCCAAGTGAAGTCAGAAAGAGAATTCCACCAACGGCTGCTTCCTGAATATCTCGCAAACTTATCAAGTAAATCGGCATTAGGAATCTAACCGCGGTCGTTCCCAAAAATCCTAGGAACCTTGTAGCGACCGCCATGGACATGACAAGATTTTTAAACATTCTCAATTGCAACATTGGAGAATCGGAATTGAGTTCCCACCATACAAAAAACGTGAACAAGCCTATGGCCGAAACACAACCACCAAGAATAAAGGGAGAGAATATTGCCATGCCCAAAGGGTTGTTAATCAAGATCACTAAAACCGTGATAGTCAATGCAGAAACAACAGCACCTATCCAGTCAAAAGATTCATAAGAATCTGTGCGTTGTTCACTAACGACTTGTTCATCGAGAATGAAATAACCGGCAATAAATGCAATAACAATTGGTACCGTGAGCAACAAGAAAAGTGCTTCCCAAGGCAAAAATTGCAGCACCAGGCCTGCAATGACCGGACCCATCGCTCCCCCAATTGCTACAGAGGTTGTTTGAGCACCAATACCTTTACCACGCTCATGTGGAGGGAATATTGAAAGAACCATAGCGGTCCCAACCGATTGTCCCATGGAATTGCCGATTGCAGCGACAATTCGTGCAACTATCAGCAGGCCAAATGTCGGGGCAAGTGCAGTGAACACCGATCCTCCACCAAATAAAACCAGGCCCATGAGATGAACTTTCTTTCGACCGATGATGTCGGCCATTCGACCCATTGGCAGCATAAAAGCCGAGATTGTCAGCCCTTGAGCAATAACCACCCATGACGCTGAACGAAGGGTGACACCGAAAGTTTCTGCGATCTGAATTAGCGCAATAAACACCATACCCATACTCGCCACCATGGTGAAAAATGAAATACCGATTGCTGTGAACGCTATCCATTTATTGGGCGAAGGGGCACCCTGGTCAGAATTTGAGGCTGCGGACATCTGATTGAGATCGTTCAAAGAGCAAAGCTCTGATCTGATACACCGTTAGATCTCAACACGACAGAAATATTACCCTCACTACTTAAAACAAACGTTGGTGGAATCTAAAAAAGTACGCTTACTTACGTCGATCGCTGCTCAATCCAATCAAGATCAAACTCAAACCCAAAACCCGGAGCATTCGACGGAGTTAGGTAACCGTCTTTAATTATCGGTGTACCAGGAAGAACCACTAACTCCTCTAACGGTACACCAGGTGGAGCAACTCCTTCGGAACGTTCGGCCCACATCACTGCGGGCATGGCATACGCGAGGTGTTGTCCGTACGGATAGTTTGTCGAAGCATGTGGAATAACTGTCAAACCATGAGCCTCCGCTAGATGACAAATCTTAATCCCAGCCGTAAGTCCACCAACCCACTGCAAGTCTGGTTGAAATATATCCACAAGACCATGACTCGCGGCCAGCGCAAACGGATGAATAGAATACCAATGCTCCCCAGTTGCTAACGTCTGATAAGGAATCCTCTGACGCAGATTAAAATAACTGTCAATGTCTTCAGGAAGCATGTAGTCCTCAAGCCACTTTATACGATACGGACGCAGTATCTCAGCAAGCCTGACCATGTAATCGGTATTCATTGACATCCAACAATCAACAGCTATTTCAACATCGTTGCCCACTTGCTCACGTGTTTTTGCCACCAACTCCTCAGTCCGATTAAGCCCAGCTAGACCAGCATCCGGACCTTCTCTCAGAAAAAGTTTTACGGCTTTAAATCCAAGTTCCAAGAACCAGGCGATTGAGTTGTGGGTGCCGTACGACAGGTCTGTGTTACTTGCATAACAGAAAATTTTCTCTTTCTGCGGCCCACCGATCAATTCGTAAACAGGTTTACCTAACAATTTACCTTTCAAATCCCACAGGGCATTATCCACCGCGCTGATTGCAAAACTGGAGACCCCAGCCGTGCCATAAGGAGCCGTCGCTTTTTGCATCAGATCCCAGATACGCTCCGTCGCCATGCAGTTTTCCCCCTCAACCATCGGGCCAATATGCTCGTTGATCAAGGAAACCGTGACACCACTATGGAGGGTCAATCCAAATCCCCAAGTTCCATCATCTGCCGTTACTACACAAGCGGTCCGATTCCAGTCATTACCCCAATCTGACCGCTTCAGCTCAGGGTACCTCTGCATAGGACTCACAAAACCGTCCGTCTCAATCTTGGGAACACGGGGCGCAGTCTTGACTTGAGGAGTCGTGTCAATTTCAACTGCTTTCACTGATCTGATCTTCATAATGTTTCGTCTCGTGTGTATTTATTTCGCATCAATTCGTCGTCGGCTGCGCAGAAATTTAAATTCCATTATTCACCGCGAAACTGCTTATCGGAATTTGCGCGCATAAAGTCCATGTTCATTTCAATCCCAAGACCTGGAGCATCGGACATATGCAACTTACCATCTCGAACGTCTAAGGGAGTTTGAATAAAGTTGTCATATGCAACTAGTCTGTGGCGAGCTGTTTCGAGTTTGTAAAAATTAGGGACAGTCATCATAACCTGCGCCCCAGCGAGCACATTAATCGGACCGCTGGCATCGTGAGGCGAGATCGGAACATAATAAGCCTCAGCCATCGTCGAAATTTTCTTCAACTCTGATATTCCGCCGGTCCAGGTCACGTCTGGCATTAGGAAGTCGGTTAGATCCTGCTCGAGAACGGCCACAAATTCCCAGCGGGTATGAAGCCGCTCACCTACAGAAATCGGAAGATCGATTTGGTCGCGTACATTTTTCAGTGCATGGGTGCTTTCAACAGGGACGGGTTCTTCCCACCAGTGAATGTTCGAAGAGGAGACACTACGTGACAAACGAACAGCGGTAGGCACATCGAAGCGACCATGGGCATCAATAAGCAATTCCATTTCAGGACCTGCCCCTTCGCGGAACGCTGCTGTTATTTCATTCCCTTCTGCCTCACCCTGCGCCGTCATCTTTCCACTCAGATAACCGTTACTCTCCTCCGGCATACTCGGATACGGGTCAAATTTCATAGCTGTATGGCCCGAATCTGCAATCTCCTTCGCCTGCCTCTTTGCTTCGTCAGGCCCAATATTGGGATCGGGATGAGTGTAAAGTTCTATGTTTTCTCGTACCGGTCCACCCAGCAAATTGTAGATCGGCTGATTTAACATCTTGCCACGGATGTCCCACAGGGCTATATCGATTCCACTGATGGCATTCGTGGTAGCGCCACGAGAGCCCATATAAGTGAACCGTCTGAAAATTTTGTTCCAGATCATTTCAATGTGAAGAGGGTCATCACCTTTCAACATGGGTTCCAATTGTTGAAGAACTGAACAAACCGCTCGATTAGCAGCAGGGTAGGTTGTAGTTATTTCCCCCCAGCCCGTAATTCCCTCATCTGTCTGGACCTCTACAAATATGTACTCACCCTGTCGACCAAAATTGTAAGCAGCTGTAGCAAGAAGCAGCCAAGGAGTTATCTTTGTAATCTTCATAAAGGTTTCCAAGTAAAGAAATGTAGTTTGAGTATTTGTATTTGCGACACAAGTTTCACAAGGAATCACCCGTGCCACAAGGGCTTCAGCTGCACAAAAAATATCGCCAATTCGCTGATCGTTAAAACAGGATTATCAGCAATTAACACTTAAATTCCTAAATAATTACTGACAATCATGACGCACTCGTAAGTGAACGCTCGAATCAAGATGACCCCAGTTATGCCAATAAATAAACAGACAAAAATTGAGAATATCGTAGTTATCGGCGCGGGTTCCGCCGGCCTAGCCACAAGCTACTGGCTAACGAGAATGAAACTGAACCACATAGTCTTAGAGCGCGGCGAGATCGGTAATACATGGATCAACGAGAGATGGGACGGATTTCACCTTGTGAATCCAAATTGGGCGGTGCGTCTACCAGGTTTTCACTACACCGGATCTGAACCAGAAGGTTACTTGTCTAAAAATTCAACGGTCGCATATCTACATGAGTACGCGAAGTATTTCGATTCGCCGGTGCGTACCGATGTTGCAGTCGAATCACTACTGAAAAAAGATAACTCTTACCTTTTAAATACTTCTAAAGGACAAAACATCGATGCTCGATGCGTAATTATTGCAACCGGAGCATTCGGTATACCAAAGATCCCCAATTACGCATCAATGATTAGCACGTCCATAAAGCAAATACACTCGGCAGAGTACAAAAACCCTCATAGCTTGCCAGATGGAGCAGTACTGGTCGTGGGCTCCGGCCAATCAGGTGCTCAAATAAGTGAAGAGCTTCTGGAAGCTGGACGAAAAGTTGTTTTATCAGTTGGGAGGGCTGGCAGGCGACCGCGACGTTATCGTGGCCGTGATTCATCTTGGTGGAACTACGCCATGGGCAGTTTTGATAAGACAATCGACGACGTTGAGTCAATATATGAATCAAGATTCAGTTCCTCAGCCCACACGAGTGGAACTAAAGGAGGGCACGATATCTATCTGCGCCAGATGGCCAAAAACGGCATGAAATTAGTAGGCTCTGTAAGTGGAGGGAGCGGACACAATCTAACGCTAGAACCTGGATTATTAAAAACCCTAGATCAAGTAGACAATCATCCTATTAACTGGAAAAAAAACGTTGATGAATACATTGAACAATTTGGTGTCAGAGTTCCGTTGGACTACACGATCGAACCCCAGGGAATCGAAAGGTGGCCTGAATCCGAAGGTCCAACTTCGTTTAATCTGATTGACTTTGGAATAAAAACGATCATTTGGGCGACGGGTTTCAAGTACGATTTTGATTGGATCAAATTACCCGTCACAGATGAATATAATTTTCCAATTCAGCAACGCGGTATAACGGAATTTCCAGGTCTTTATTTCATGGGCCTGCAATGGATGTACGGATCAAAGTCGGCTCAATTCATAGGCGTCGGTGAAGATGCTGAGCACGTATGTAGACACATTGCTGATTTCTTCAAGTAACGGTCAAACCCAATTGACCATTACAAAGGATCGGATCGTCCGAATAAAAGTCTCTTTTATTTTGTTCAAACAGCGGTGTTAGACCTAGGTAAGAAAAGCGTTAGTTCATTACATCAGGTAAAGTGCGGCACAAATTACATTCAGATATAAATCAAGGTTTATTTCAAAAATGACACAAATGTCTGGTGCCGCCTTTCTTGCTGAAACCATGCACGGCCATGGTGTTACGCACTTCTTCTTTATGCCGGTCATCGTCGATGATGCGATGCCGCATATGGAAAAACTTGGAATAACCCGAGTCATGGCCCACAGTGAAAAGCCCGCGGCTTACATGGCAGACGGTTATGCACGGGTTAAAGGATCCGTTGGTTTCTGCGGTGCACAGTCGGTTGGAGCTACGAATCTTGCTGCAGGTTTACAAGACGCATACCTCGCAAACTCCCCAGTTATTGCTCTGACGGGCCGCCTAGCCCAGGAACAACAGGATCGAAACGCCTACCAGGAAGTCGACCACAGCAGCCCATTTTCAGCCAATACAAAATACAGTGCCAGAGTAGACAAAACCGATCAATTACCGATGTACTTGCGGCAAGCCATTCGTGAGGCGACCACAGGAACACCAGGTCCAGCTCACCTCGATCTGGCAGGTATTGCAGGTGGAGAAATCAGCAAGAACAGCGCTAATATGGAAGTGGTGATTGAAAATCAATTCTCAAGTCTGCCGCCCTTTAGACCGGAACCGGATGCGGACTCCGTCAATGCAGCACTTAGCGCTCTCGGAAGCTCTAACAAACCGATAATTATCGCGGGTGGAGGCGTAAAAACATCGGGCGCTAGTGAACAGCTAATCGAACTAGCTGAACGGTTGAATATCCCTGTAGCAACAGCATTGAATGCTAAAGATACGTTCCCAGCAAATCACCCGCTAGCTGTTGGTGTCCCCGGATCCTACTCGCGAGCCTGCGCCAATCAGGCAGTTGCTGAAGCCGATTTGGTTTTCTTCATTGGCAGTCATACCGGTGGGCAGGTCACAAATGACTGGAAACTCCCACGGGCAAATACCCGAATCATCCAAATGGATATCAATGCCGCTGAGCTGGGACGATCATTCCCAATTGAAGTAGGTCTTCAATCGGACATTCAGGCAGGACTTCAAAAAATGCTCCGTTCGACCGGCGAAGTTGGAAAGGCCAGTGATGAGCAGGATCGGGCGGCATGGGTAGACCAGGTTCAAAACTTGGTGGATGATTGGAAAGCCAGCGTAGATCATCTGTGGAACTCTGATGACATGCCTATGCGAACTGAACGATTATCCAAAGAACTAGCTGATCACCTTCCTAGCGACGCAATCCTAGTGGCTGATACAGGTCACTCAGGTATCTGGACAGGCACAATGATAGATTTCTCCAGTCCCGATCAATCGTTCATCAGGTGTGCGGGTTCCCTAGGTTGGGCATTCCCAGCTGCGTTTGGGGCTAAAGCAGCTGCCCCTGACCGACCTGTGATCACGTTCGCTGGCGATGGAGCTATGTGGTATCACTTCATGGAAATGGACACCGGCGTCCGTTATGGCTTGAACACGGTAACAGTTGTGAACAACAATGCCTCACTGAACCAGGAGCGTGCATTAAACGAACGCAATTACGGTGGTCCTCTTCCGGGCTCAGACGAACTATGGAAGCTGACCAATGTTGATTTTGCTGCTATGGCAGAACAAATGGGTGGCTTAGGAATCACAGTAACCAATCCTACGCATTTTGAAGGGGCACTGGATCAAGCATTAAATGCTGACAAACCTGCGGTAATTGATGTGAAAACCAATATAGACAGTATCGCTCCAAAAGCCTGGGACTAGCGAACTTATCTTTCACAAGAATTAGAAATAGGTCTGAAAGAGCATTAGGCGTTGCTCTCGTTACAACCTGTCATCAATCAATACTCAGTTCTAACATCATGGAGACATAAATGCTCGCAGCTGGAACGGGACGGACCGACATCACACCACCGATCGGAATAGCTCACGCAGGTTGGGGCGCACAATCTCATGAAGGAGCCGAGGGTATCGATATGCCCCTGACGATCACTGCACTCGTAATCGAGTCGAGTGGCAATACAACGGCATCAGAGCGCATCGCAATTCTCGATATCGATACTTGCATGCTAGTAGATGCCTACGACATTGTTATCAGGCGTGCAGTAAATGAAGCAACAGGAATTCCCCACTCCAACCAGCGCATAGCGTACACACACACTCATTCAGGGCCGATAGAGGGCCTGTCTTGGATAGCTCAGGGTTCAGAAATGATCAAGCCATGGTTCGATTCAATGGGCCCAGCCTCGGCCAAAGCAGTCGAAGAAGCAATATCTAAACTCACTGATGTCCGTGTTGATTCCGGGGCCGGACATTGTGAAATCAACATCAATCGTCGCCCTGTCAGTCATGACGGTGAGGTTTTTACAGGTCGCAACCCCAGTGGTTTTGTTGATCATGAAGTGCTGGTCACTGCAATCGATGATCTCGACGGCAAACCTGTCGCAACCTTAGTTAACTACGCCTGCCACCCAACCATCATGGGACCTGAAAACCGCCTAATCACTCCCGACTACCCGGGGGTAGTACGAGAAACGGTCGAAAATATCATCGGCGGCAAATGCCTATTTCTACAGGGAGCTGCCGGTAACCAAGGTCCGGTAGATGGATATACCGGTGATACCGCAGTTTACCGACGGCTTGGAAAACAACTCGGAATAGAGGCTTCCAGAGTTCGTCTTAACATCGATCCCATACCGAGAGAAGAGAAACTTGAAACAATTTTGGCATCTGGCGCTGATCTGGGCATTTACTCTTTTAATCAGGTTGGAGAATCTGACGACTCTTTCGGATTACTCGATTCTGTAGCCTCACTCGCGATCAAGGAAATGCCTCCAGAATCAGAGGTACAAGCCAATTTCGACCGGATAACGGCCAACCTTGATAATGTACGAAAAAATGGGGGTACGATTGACGAAATAAAACAGGCCGCATTCCCAGCAAAACGCGAAACACTTCTACTACGCCACACCCAAACATTTGGGAAAGGGGGAGGAACGCAAGATATACCGATCCAAGTGATTCGCATCGGAAACACCGCTTTGGTTGCAATTCCAGTCGAGCCTTTTGCGGAAATCGGGACAGCGGTCAAAGAGCGATCCCCTGCTGACTGGACATTATTTTCTGGGTATTCAAACGGATACTACGGATATTTACCGATGGCATACGCCTACCCGGAAGGGGGCTATGAAGTTGGTCCGACTGCGCCTTTCGAACCCGGAGCGGCAGAACAGATGATTGAAGATTGCCTAGACGCAATTAATAAACTATGGAATCACGGCTAACGCCCTTAGGAGGCCTAATCAAACCATGACCGACACTTCTGATGGGCCAAAAATCGGGATATCGATAAGTAATTTCGACGATTCAACGCTCAGGCGTGTACGCCAGCTGGGAATAACAACCGTTCACTCTAGTGGCGGCATTCCGAGTCCGAATACAAACTTTGGCCTTGAAAAGCACCTCCCATGGACCGAAAAAACGCTTGGATCCGACCTGAAGGCCCTTGATGCACATGGCATGAGGATGGGGGCAAAAATGATCACCGGATTCCCAAATGCCATCTATGGTCGTCCAGGTAGAGACAAAGAAATCGAGGCAGTAATACAATCCGTCAAAGTCGCAGCATTACTAGAGATGCCAGTGATCGAATACAACTGGTATGCCCACCGAGCTACCGAAGGATACTATCTCGTAGAAGGTCGTGGCGGATCTAGGTACCGGGCATTTGATTATCAAATGGTCGAGGGCTTACCACCACTGCCTGACGAGGGCGCCCACACTGCTAATGAGATGTGGGACAACATCACATACTTCCTCGAAGCGGTAATACCAGTCGCATCGGAAAAAGGTGTTCGGTTTGCATTACATCCTAATGATCCACCAGCACCAATCAGTAGAGGATCCGAACAAATCATGGGCAGCGTTGCTGGATGGAAGAATCTGGTAAGCATCGTAGACAGCACATCAAATGGAATAACTTTCGATTGCGGGGTCACCCGTGAACTAGGTGAAGATCCTGTAGATACAGCACGATATTTCGGTGAAATGGATCGAATAAACCACGTGCACTGGCGAAACGTGATTACTGAAATCCCCGGGCAAAAATATACCGAGGTGTTTTTAGACGAAGGTCAAGTTGATATGCAAGCCGTAATGGAAGAATTGGTCAGGCAAGGCTACCCACGAATGGTCTACCCTGAACATCCGCCGATCATTGATCACGACGAGGAGTTCAAGCCCAAACAATCCAGTGAAGGATATGCCGGTTTGGCTTACACAGTCGGTTACGCCAGGGCTTCTTTGAAAGCAGCACTGCGGGCATAATCTTCTTCTTTACGTTCGAGGAACCAAAAAGATAGTATCCGTTTACACAACTAGCAACTAAGTAAGAGAGTCGACGATGTATAACCTCAATCACATCCATTTAAAATCTAACGATCCAGAGAAAACAGCAAAATGGTGGGTTGAAACGTTTGGATTCGAGATTGTGGACGACTCGACACGCGAAACAGGAGACCGATTCATCAAATGCAGGTCAGGTAATGGCGTTCCAGTCAATATTTCTGGACCGTTAGACGGTCAAGTCCTAGCAGCAAGCGACTCAGGTCCGAACTTAGGGCTAGAGCACTTTGGATTCGACGTAGAAAACATCGATGATGAACTCGAACGCCTTGCAAAACTAGGAGCTCCCCTGGTCGATGGTCCGAATAAATTACCCGACGGCACTCGGTTTTGCTGGATTAGCGCTCCAGACAATGTACGAGTCGAACTAATCCAGTGGCCCACTTAAAACATCAATTGGTCGAAACCCTTTGCATTATCAATGGCTAAAACATGAATCATGCCACAATATCCGGTTTGCAAGAAAATTCGGCAAGCGACAACGAAATTCGGTCCACACGGGGTAGTTTTTGGTCAGATAGCCCAATGCTTTGTGATATACAACGGCACGTATAGATAAACATTCGAATATCGTGATCCAGTTTCCAACAAGCTGAACAAAACGTGAATACATAAAAGGACATTGCATTGAAAGCGGTTGTATATAAAAAACCATTTGAAGTTGCAGTCGAAACAGTACCCGACCCTCAAATCGGCCATCCCAACGATGCAATTGTAAAAATCACATCTTCATGCATATGCGGATCGGATCTGCATATGTACGAGGGTCGAACCGCCGCAGAGCCCGGAATTGTATTTGGGCATGAGAATATGGGTGTGATTGTAGAGATAGGATCTGCTGTCAAAGACCGCAAAGTTGGTGATCGTGTTGTAATGCCATTCAATGTCGCATGCGGCTTCTGCAAAAACTGCCTTGGCGGTTACACCGGATTTTGCACAACGGTCAACCCAGGATTCGCAGGTGGAGCGTATGGATACGTTTCCATGGGACCGTGGGTCGGCGGTCAAGCAGAACTGATGCAGGTCCCATTTGCTGATTTCAATTGTCTCCCATTACCTGAAGGCACTGATTACGAAGCAGATTTCGCACTGCTGGCCGATATCTTCCCTACTGGTTACCACGGTACGGAATTGGCAGGAGTTACTCCCGGAGAACGGGTCGCAGTTTTCGGAGCAGGGCCGGTCGGGTTGATGGCAGCTTACAGCGCCGTTTTACGTGGCGCCTCTATAGTTTTTTCAGTCGACCATGTCCAAGAGCGGCTGGATAAAGCGGCTGAAATAGGAGCAATTCCTATCAACTACGATGACTCAGATCCGGTAGATCAAATCAAATCTCACCTAGACGGCGATGGCGTAGATAAAGGAATTGACGCGGTCGGTTACCAGGCCACATCGGCGGGATCATCTGCCGCCGGTGGTGAACAGGACGAAGTTCCCAACATCGTCCTAAATCAGCTAATCGATGTAGTTAACCCTACTGGCGCTTTGGGAATACCTGGGCTTTACGTTCCATCAGATCCGGGCGGTGTCGATGAACGTGCAAAACACGGTGCGCTGGCAATCAATTTCGGAAAACTTTTTGAAAAAGGTCTTCGATTAGGAACCGGGCAATGTAACGTCAAACAATACAACGCACACCTGAGAGACCTGATCATCGCTGATCGCGCAAAGCCCAGCTTCGTCGTTTCACATGAGATCGCTTTAGATAAAGCTCCAGGTGCATACCAAAAATTTGATCGGCGCGAAGACGGCTACACAAAAGTCATCCTGCACCCATAAAGCACTGAATGATTAGGATATGTCGTTGATTTACCCTGACCTGCCTTGAAGTGGTCGCGGTCTAAAGCGATTTCGCAAGCTTTGTGTAGCGACCCCCTATCAGCCACTCGCCGGAATATATGTTCCCGGCATTATCAGTTGCTATGCCATGAGGGCTGTTGAATTTGCCAGGTTGCAAAACACGGCTTCGGACAGGATTACCATTGTCATCAAGGTTATTTGGCCAACCAGGTATGTCGCCCTGGCTATTGCGCTCAACCCTGGATATTGACTCGTTTTCACCTATGTATGTAACAAAGTTGTCGTCGAGATCAAACACAGCAAGCCGTGCTCGTAACTCTGCAACAATCGTGTATTGTCCATCGACAGCGAACGCACTAGGGCTTGTCAGTACTTCTTCGCCAAATACGCGCTTGTACTCACCCTCTAAGTCATAAACTTGAACCCGCCTATTTGCACGATCGGCTACGTAAAGTTCAGGATCCGCCTTACGGTAATCAACCCACACTCCGTGGGGGCAATCAAAACGACCAGCGGCGCCCTCTTCACCGTTGATCGACCCAATAAGATTTCCAGCGGAATCAAATCTATGCACAAAGCTTTCACCGTAACCGTCAGCTACCCAAACGTCCCCATTGCCTCCAGATCCAGTGTCGAAAACAGTCATCGAAGTAGGCGCAAAATTACCACGCTCATATATGGGATGGTCTGGCGTGGAAATAATTCGCTGCACCTGCCCATCAAGAGAAACACACAGCACTTGACCTCCTCTTTCACCAGGTACAGGGTCATATCCGCTGGATTTGAGATTCTTTCTTCCTGGGTCCGCAATCCACAAACACTGTTCGCCATTATCCGTTGATAAAGCTAATTGATGCCCTTCGCGAATTGGAACGGTAAAGGAACGATGCAAATCTCCTGATTGACTGAACACCAAGATACTGGGATTCGCAGGGTGTACCCCTACGATTTCCCCGGCTTGTGTCACAGCCATACCATGGTGAGCCCATCCGGATTCTGCAGCATCCGAATCAGGAATCGTCGCCCAATCAGATAACCAGTCGTATTCGAAAGGTGGGGTTCCAATTTTCAAGGTTTTCTCCTAAGGCGAAACGTTGCGTATCAAGTTGCGTATCAACTAGCTATAAGCTGAACCCGATGGTCCCATACCAACATGGA
>Ga0209228_1000060_pt1 | contig 46788 bp, 39 predicted proteins | sample METZYME_3_150m_FD_187547 | JGI IMG/M metagenome (GOLD analysis project Ga0209228, IMG submission 187547) | Marine microbial communities from oxygen minimum zone in mesopelagic equatorial Pacific - METZYME_3_150m (SPAdes) (version 2) | ecosystem: Environmental > Aquatic > Marine > Oceanic...
CCATCTTTAAAATAGATGCGTGCCACTGTCATGTTCCCACCGGTTACAATACGGCGTTTCATCGCACGGTTTACTGACTCGAGTTCAACTTCGTCCCAGTTTATTGATTGAAGCTTTTCGGTAACCATTTGAAATTTATCTTTTCCTGAAACCAATCCAAAAAAGGCTTCTTTGAAAATTCTGAGGCGCCTCAATTAATTATTGAATCGACTACCTGCGTTCAGTGGGATCACGACCATCACGAGGGGCACCGGTACCAGACGACCCCATGAAGAATTTACGCCCATCCTCAAACGTTACATCGCGGCCATTGGCCCGAGCACTGCGATCTTTGCTTTGGTAGCCATCAACAACAATATATGTCCCCGGAGTAATGGTGTCTCTGGATAATCCCCTCCGCAAAAGCGTATTCGGTGTCCCACCCTCGACCATCCACACTTGTTTGCTGCCGTCTTCGTTGGTGACTTCCAAATGGATCCAGGTGTGTGGGTTTACCCACTCGACTCTTACTATTGGACCACGCAATAACACTGGGCGGTTCGGATCAAACTCAGCGCTGAAAGCATGGTGCGCCATAGCGTGACCAGTGAGGACTGCAATTAGACCCGTCAAAGTCAGTATTACCCCAACCTTTCCGAAAACAATTAGTTTGTGCATTGTTATTCTCCTCAGATATGCCTTATTCGGCTTGCCCAACACAGTTTCTATCGGGTGGGGTTTGCAACGCCACCCGGATCTTCGCCACGGAATTCCGCCTCCAGCAAACGAGCACCCTTCATAATACCTTCGAGCGCATAATTTGCCTCATGACAAGCATACTCGAATACCTTGTTGGGGCTCCTAGGCCAGGCATATTCTCCTGTAAACGGAGCAGTCCAGGCTGACGGATCATCGACGGTGAAGGTATAAATCAGTTGGTCAGCACTCTCCATTCTAAACCGCTCCGTCACTTTCATGTTCTTGGACCCTTGCGAAAATGCAGGCGTTTCCCGGAAGTTCGTGGTTTCGACCACCAATGTGTCACCTTCCCACCATCCGATGGAATCACCTAGCCATTTCTGGATTTCTGGGGGATCATGCCTGGCGTTCATCCGGACAATCCTGGCTTCATGAACCATTTCAACCTGGATAATAACGGTATCCTCACTCTGAACGATCCGCTTATGATTGTTGTACAGTGCCGGTAGCATCGGTGGACCTGCTGTGGAGCTGAAAGAAAGCAAACAGCGTTCGGCAAAGGGTCTCTGTTCCATGTTGTCATAGGGCCCCGGCGCATCCAAACCAGCATCTAACCAGTAAGCCGTTCCGTCATTCGCCCCACCTTCTCGTCGGGGCGCCGCTTCGCCAGCACTAAACCTGGCTCGAAACGCGGCACGACGCTCATCAGTAAAGGCTGGCATCCGGCCATTAGGCGGATCAATCAAGATTGATGTTCGCCATTGCCCATCGATCTGAAAAGCCGCAGTCCCTCGATCAATCCAGAATGTATTGTAACCACCAACATTACCCGAGGCACCGGACGACCCGTCACCTCCCTGAGGAGGCGCACTTCTATCCGGATCGCTATCCAGCTGGCGTTCAATATTTCGCTCTAGTTCTCGCGCAGCAATTCCCGTAGCCTCATCGTCAGTCAGAAATGTCTTTTCTCCAAATTCTTCTGGACGGTTCAAGGGTGTTAATGTAGATACATCGTATGTTCCAGACAGGTCCGGATGACCACTGGGGGTGCGGGGGATGCCTCCGTCCTGCGCCATCGCACTAGACACGAGAGTCAGACCCGTAAAGGCCAACACACTGGAAAACAACATCCTGATTTTTTTGTGCATACTTAACCTCCTCAAACTCACTCAGTTAGCGAGGCAGCGGATACCTGCGCGCTTCGCCATAAATTAGTTCTTCCACGAATTCAACGCATCGAAAATCCATTATGCGAGCATTCTCTTCTATGCGACGATAAATAGGCATCTTAATGGTGAAAGGCTCGGTTAACACCAAGGGGTCTTCGATCGTCGCTTCGTAGTCAATATGATTTGGTCCCATCATTGTATATCGCTCTACCACATGCAATTGATAGCTGTGGTGGCTACCGGCACGATCTAGCCAAGTACCATCGGAAAGACCGGTCACATCGACCACCAACGTATCACCCTCCCAGCTACCTACAGACCAACCCATCCAAGAATCCACCTGTGATGGCCCAGGATTATCCATATAGATGTCGCGCACTGCGCCAGCAAACTGGTACGCAATAAATATGTCTTTCTCGCTCTGCACAATCTGGAATGGCATCGGCAAATAAGTAGCTCGTGGCACACCTGGCAAATAGCATTTAACCTCAGGGTCCCGATCAATCCAATTTGCCATATTTTGTTCTTTCAGTGCTCGCGCCTCAGGTGTATAAGGAATTTTACCGCCACCAACGATGACTCCCATACTACCTGGCACGGATCCAACTGCACCTAAACGCAGAGTTTGCATTGCTGGCACAGGATTGACCGGTCCCTCGCGCATCTGAAGCGAATGACGAGCAATGTGTGGTTCAAGATCGTAGTTAGCCTCGTTGATAACTTGCCAAATACCGCTAAAATCTGGCCGCTCGTTGGAAAGCCTTGGGATATCTTGTGCAGCGATTTGCGACACAGCAAAAAACAATATCGTAACCAAAGAGAAAACCCTGAATGATGCCTTCATTCGATACTCCATAACCATGCGTGAAAATCAGACGCTGAAAAACCAGCCCCTACCCTACACATTTATTAACGAACTGAGTACTTAGTAAAAGCACCGCCTGCCGAACTCAATGAATTGGGTCCTTCCGCTGCGAAGACATTGCCATCCGCATCGACCGCTACCCCTTCGCCTGCTGTGCCTTGATAAATTCTGTCAGTCCGCTCAAATGGTTGTATGAATGCCGAGATGTGATCTTCATCGATATGACCAACGCGCACTCCGTTTCTCCAACCGACATGATTAGTAGGGCTAGACTCGGAATCGATGGCATAAACCATGTCATCACTAGTTATGAAAAGTCCACTAATACGGCCATACATGTAACGCGATTCGAGATAATTACCGTCCTGATCGAAAATCTCAATGCGGTGATTACCTCGATCAGCAACCCAGAGGCGTCCCTTTGAGTCGAATTCCATCGCATGAGGAGTTCGGAATTCACCATGGCGTACACCAATCTGGCCCCATTCCATGAGGCGGGTGCCATCAGGGGCGAACTTGATTATGCGTGCTGTTGACCCCTCTGCCCTACCTGTTTCCATAGCCTGGTTGCTTGTCATTCCCTGACCATTGTGACCATCAGACACGTAGATGCTGCCGTCAGGACCAACGATTACATCATTCGGCTGATTGAATTGATTTGCCCCACTACCTGCTTGACCGGGTGTACCAAGACTCATGAGTAACTCGCCGTCGGCGCTGAACTTATGGACCTGGTGTCCCTTGGTCCGGGCCGCGTTGTTCGCGAAGTCTGTCACCCATACATTACCCTCCGAATCAACATGAATACCATGAGGAGTCATCATGATACCTCCACCGAAGTTTGCCAGCACTTCACCGCTATTACGATCGAACTTGAATATCGGATCGACAGGATTAGTGTCGCAATTTATTGGTGCTCCACCACCAAAGGCACTGGCACCGCAGCGTTCATAAGCCCAGACTTGACCATCCGTCGGGTCAATATCGACACCGGCCGTCGAACCCCATTCTCTTCCTGCTGGGAGATCTCCCCAATTTTGGGTAACTATCGGAGCTGGATTCGGCAGCCCTTCGCCGGATATGTGGTTACCGACAGCGGCGGATTGAGCGGAGTCACACCCTGCTAGCAGGAATGGCGCACTCACAATCAACGTGGATAAAAGGATTTTCTTGGAAAACATGGTGGCTCCTTATTGTTTTTTTGAAGTAAGGGAAGAATAAAAGCCCTCTATGCCCAAGTCTATAGCTAGACACCGATTTTCGCGCTGAATCGGTAGATCGAATTTTTACTCTAACAGCCCTTTTCTGTTAATTTTCTATGCAATCAAAGCAAAACCGGGGGTGGGCTGTGGAAATCCGGGACGGGAAAGCGACCGAAGGTCTCAGCGAGTCTTACCGCAAAATTAGTGAACTTAGTCCGGAATGCAACATTGCCGAACTGGAAGCCTTTGGTTTCACAGTGATTGAAATTGCTGCGTCTGCACCACTGGTCAAGCGTCTAAAAGCACTATGCTCCGGTCTTAGTTATTAACGGCTATTTATTGCTCTCCCGAAGACGCCTGCTGCTCCCGCCATTCTCTTTCCCTGACCCTTGCCCCCATTAAAGTCGCTGTCATCGCATAGTTACCTTCGTGACAAGCATACTCATACGGAATTTGGTCTGTTTTTGGCCACACCAATTCACCACTATAGGAATCCACATAATTTGAGTCTTCCACGGTAAAACTATAAAGCAAGCCACCATCACTGATGGGGCTGAACCTCTCGATGACCCGACGTTCTTCATTGGGTTCGTATGGCCGATCCAGAAAGTTGGTGGTTTCCACCACGAGAGTATCACCTTCCCACCATCCGATAGAATCTCCGTCCAATGTACTAAGCTCTTCAGGGTTATGCTCGGAGTCAATACGAATAATTCGTGCCCAATGCATCCACTCAATGTATAGCATCAAGTAGTCATCCGTCTGCACAATCGTTTTCAGATTATTATAAACCGAGGGTCGGACTGGGATTGATGCGCCCGCTTGGAATATGCAACGCACTCCAAGAACCTGATTTTCAGGGCCATCATACGGTTGTTCGCCAGTCTCCAGCCACCAGGCTCCGTCTCTTTCCGGCCAAGCAAACTTTGGTGCCGCGTCGGCCTTGGCCTGACCTTCAGGCGTACGAGGAGGCATCCGCCCATTTTCTGGATAGGTCAAGATGGAGGAGCGGTACTGTCCATCAATGGTAAAACCATCATCACCCCGGTCGAACCAGAAATCATTGTAGGATCCAATATTTCCTCCCTCTTCGGGTGCTCTCCGCGCAGGGTTACTTTGTTCCGATCCCCGTTCTCTTGCCGTCATTTCTCTCTCACGCATCGCTTGCACTTCCTCTTCAGTTAAAAACAAGCGATTCCCGTACCTCGTGGGTCGTTGGTAAGGGGTGAGACTCGAAATATCATAGTTACCATTGAAATCCGGTTTGCCAAGAGCAGTACGTGGGAAATTATCTTGTGCATTGACTATAATTGGAATCGCCATGGCAAACGGCAATAAGGCAACTACAAATTTAATTGTGGTTTTCATAGCTTCCTCCACTGGAAATATTTTTTTAACCATCCTATTGTCTAATAAATGGTTATCAACACAAAATATACCAAGTTTAAGTAAACTTCTCTAAACTTTACATTAGAAAATATGAACAAGACTGATCGAAATTTGGGTATGGGAACCGACATTAGTCGCCGGGATTTTCTGAACGGTTGTAGACTTGCAGTTGGCGCTTCTCTACTTCCTGGAGCAGCCTTAGCGCAAGATTCTTACATTGCTGCGCAGGACATTCCTAATTACTATCCGCCCGAAATCACCGGCATGCGTGGTTCTCATTCCGGTGCCTTCGAAACAGCACATCAGGCACGCAATGGTATGTCATTTAATGGCTCAGACAATGGTGAGCGTTACGATCTTGTCGTAGTTGGTGCAGGCATTAGTGGTCTTTCAGCGGCCCATTTCTACCAACAGGCAAGAGGTGCCAATTCAAGAATACTTATTCTCGAAAATCATGATGATTTTGGCGGCCACGCCAAACGCAACGAATTTCAGACCGATGGCAACAACATTATAGGCTACGGTGGCAGCATGTTGCTGGAAGAACCTGGCTACTATCCAGCTATTGCCAAGAAACTACTGGAAGATCTTGGTATTGATACCCAACGTTTTTATCGCTATTTCGATCGGAATCTCTATTCATCAATGGGCTTATCTGAAGGTCTCTTTTTTGATACAGAAACGTTTGGCTCTGACTATCTGGCTGTAGGCGACTGGAGTGACTCATCGATTTATGCTCAGGCACCCCTATCGTCAAAAGCTCGAGAAGATCTGCAACGATTGTTTAAAGATGAACGCCATTATCTTCCTAACATACCTGCTGCCGAACAGAGTGATTATCTACAAAATATGGATTATCGCAGCTACTTAAGGAACCAAGCTGCTATGGACGAAGGTGTACTAGATGTTATGCAGTCCTTCGCGCGAGGCGTTTGGGCAGTCAACATCGATGCTCTCCCAGCAAGGATTGCCTGGAGCTCCGGTTACCCCGGTTTCGGAAATCTAGATCTTGGCTACGAATCCTGGCGTCGCGAAGGTGATCAGGAAGAACCGAATATTTTCCATTTCCCAGATGGTAATGCCTCTGTGGCGCGACTGCTGGTGCGCAAGATGATCCCCGCAGTTGCGATCGGAGATACTATGGAAGATATTGTGACAGCCCGCTTTGATTATAGTCAGCTGGACGAGCCAAATTCACCGATAAGGATTCGTTTAAACAGTACAGTCGTGCGCGTACAACATATCAACGACAATCTCTCGAACGCGGTAAAAGTCACCTATGTGCGGGACGGTAAGACTCACGTAATAGAATCCAACCAAGTCATCATGGCTTGTTATAACCAGATGATCCCTCATCTCTGTCCGGAGATGCCTCGAGCGCAAAAATCAGCGCTAGCCAATTGCATCCGGGCACCTCTGGTTTATACCAATGTACTTCTTCACAATTGGCACAGCTTCGTGAATCTGGGAATTCACAGTGCTCACTGTCCCGGGAGTTATCATCATGGAGTGGAGCTCGACTACCCAGTGAGCCTAGGCGATTATCAATTCTCGAAATCACCTGATGAACCCATCGTACTGCACCTTACGAGGACGCCTGGTGAACCAGGTAGCAGTGCACGAGATCAGTTTGCTTCCGGCATGCGTGATTTACTTACAACAACCTTCGAGACTTTTGAGCGAAATATCCGCGACCAGCTCTCTCGACTACTGGGTCCAGGAGGCTTTAACGCTGCACAGGACATAGCTGCAATCACTGTAAACCGCTGGCCACACGGTTATGCCTATGGCTATGATCCTGATTCCGATCGAGTCGCATTCGACCCAGATTCTTGGCCAGCTGAGAAGCGAGTCTGGGTAAATGGCAGTCGCCGGTTTGGCAATATTAGTATTGCTTCAAGCGATTCGGCATCGAATGCTATGGCTGAGGCGGCGATTGGAGAAGCTAATCGCGCCGTGAACGATCTGAATTAGACGGTGTGAGTTCTTTAGACCCAACCTGACCGACGCTTCATCTTAGATCCTATCCGTTGCCAGCACATCCAAGAAGGAAATGAACCATGCCTGAAAAAACCCTAACTGATTGGCAATCTGCCGCTGCCAAGATTCAGATCGATGGTCGCGCATTTCTCAATGGGCAGCGCTCAGATTCTCTGTCAGGAGAAACACGGCCGACCATGAATCCTGCTAATGGCAAAAAAGTAGCTGAGGTTGCTTACTGTGATGCTAACGATGCTGATCAGGCGGTAAAGATTGCTCGTGCCACCTTTGACAGTGGTGTATGGGCAGGCATGGCACCGGCAGACAGAAAGATGGTACTTGTGCGCTGGGCTGAGTTGATCGAGAACCATGCAGATGAGATAGCCTTGCTTGAAACCCTCGATGTGGGCAAACCAATTGCCGATACGCTGAATATCGATGTCAGTGCAACTGTGCGGACGATTCGTTGGAGTGGTGAAGCCATAGACAAGGTGTACGATGAAATCTCCCCTACACCTTCCGACTGCTTGGCGCTTGTAACTCGCGTACCTCTGGGGGTGGTTACGGCGATCGTTCCGTGGAACTTTCCCCTATCTACCACCGCTTGGAAATTAGCTCCTTCATTAGCAACCGGCAACTCAGTACTACTAAAACCTGCAACCAACACCCCCTTATCGGCCTTGCGTATCGCGGAACTCGCTACCGAAGCAGGACTGCCGGACGGTGTGTTACAGGTTTTGCCAGGCTCAGGCAACAGTCTCGGAAAGCATCTCGCCCTGCACATGGACGTCGACGGCTTAACGTTCACCGGCTCGACACTCGTGGGCAAGCGGTTGATGGAATACTCTGGTAAATCGAATCTTAAACGTACGTTTTTGGAATTAGGAGGCAAAAGTCCCAATATAGTCTTCGCCGACTGCAATTTAGAGAAAGCGACGGCCAGTGCCGCACTTGCTGTTTTTTATAATGGCGGGCAGACCTGTACCGCAGGCACCCGCTTGATCGTTGAAGAATCCATCTTGGACGAATTCTTATTAAAATTGGTTGAACATGCCAAAGCTTGGATGCCTGACAATCCCCTTAATCCCGCCACCACAATGGGGCCAATGATTGATGAAGCACAGTGCCAAACAGTTTGTGACTATGTAGCTATCGGTAAAGAAGAAGGTGCCCAGTTGCTACTTGGTGGTAATACTGTTCATGAAAAGACCGGCGGCTTCTATCACGAGCCTACTATATTTACCGGTGTGAACAACCAAATGCGCATTGCACAAGAAGAGATATTCGGTCCAGTTTTATCTGTCATCCCGTTTAAAGATGCCAAACAAGCTATAACAATAGCAAATGATTCGATCTATGGTTTAGCTGGAGCCGTTTGGAGCCGTGACATAAACACCGCGCATAAGGTAGCTGACGCTGTAAGAGTCGGAACTATGGGTATTAACAATTATTTTGGTGGTGATATCACGGTTCCGTTCGGAGGTTTCAAACAGAGCGGCAATGGCCGCGACAAATCCATGCATGCCTTTGCCGATTACACAGAACTGAAGACGACCTGGATTGAACTTGAGTAATTTCTTGGGCTAAAAACCTTCAGCAAGCGCCCAACAAACCCTGTACTGACCGGCTTAATTAAAAGAGTCCCTCTATTTGGCCTCTCTCATTCAAATGGATGTCGTGAGCGCTGGGATTTACCGGCAAACCCGGCATGGTCATTACGTCCCCACAGATTACTACAAGAAATTCCGCTCCCGCTGCTAACCTTACTTCTCGAATTGGTACGACATGTTGACTAGGCGCTCCTAGTAATTTTGGATCGGTCGAAAAACTGTATTGCGTTTTCGCTATACAAATCGGGAAGTCACCATAGTTCTGTTGATACTGTTTTATTTGCAGCCTTACTTTTTTGTCAGCTATGACTTCACTTGCTCCATAAATATCTCTCGCTATGTGTTCAATTTTTTCCCACAGGCTTAAAGAATTATCATAAAGAGTGCGAAATTGGGACTGCGTTTTATCCACTAGTTTAACCACACTATGCGCAAGTTTTTTCGCGCCTGAGCTTCCGTCGGACCAGTGATTGCATTCAATGGCATCTACGTTGAGCTTGTTACATAAATTTTTTATTTCGGTAACCTCATCATCCGTATCGGAACGGAAACGATTTATTGCGACAATAGCGGGCACACCAAATTTAGAGATATTATCGATATGTCGCATCAGATTATCAAAGCCGGCGGTAATCGCATCTACGTTTGCAGTACTAAGTTCATCATTCGCCATACCCCCATGCTTCTTTAAGGCGCGCACAGTCGCCACAATGACTGCGGCATCGGGCATTAAGCCGGCTTTCTGACACTTGATGTTAAAAAATTTCTCGGCTCCCAAATCTGCACCAAACCCCGCTTCGGTAATAGTGTAGTCGCAAAGCTTCAATGCCGTTTTTGTCGCGATAACAGAATTGCATCCATGGGCAATATTGGCAAAGGGACCCCCATGAATTAGAGCCGGATTATTCTCCAAAGTTTGTACTAAGTTGGGCATGAATGCGTCCTTTAGCAAGGCCGTCATTGGACCATCGGCTTTGACATCTCGCGCTGTAACGGGTTTTTTCTCCCGCGTATAACCAACAATGATATTACCCAAGCGTTGTTGCAATTCTTTAAGGTTCTCGGCTAGACAGAAAATTGCCATCACCTCAGAAGAAACTGTGATATCGAAGCCGGACTCACGCGGCACACCATGAACGGCACCGCCTAGACCAATAGTTATATTACGTAAGCTGCGATCATTAATATCCACAACGCGTCGCCAGGTAATTAGCCGCGAATCAAACCCGTTGTTGTTATGCCAATGAATGTGATTATCAATAAGGGCTGCCAAAAGATTGTGGGCCGACGTAATCGCGTGCATATCACCGGTAAAATGTAGATTGATATCCTCCATCGGTACCACTTGCGCAAAGCCTCCTCCCGCAGCGCCTCCCTTCATACCAAAGCAAGGCCCAAGACTAGGCTCGCGCAGACAAACTATGGCCTTTTTTCCAATATGATTTAACGCATCAACAAGCCCAATTGTGGTGGTTGTTTTTCCTTCACCCGCTGGCGTTGGTGAAAGAGCGGTTACTAGGATGAGTTTTCCATTGCTCTTTCCACTTAACGAATCAAGAAATTGATAGTCGATTTTCGCCTTGTGATGACCGTAACAATGAACAGCTGATTCCGGAATAGCCAACTTATTGGCGATATTGTTGATATGCTCAAGCTTCGCCTCACGAGCAATTTCGATGTCGGTTTCCTGCATGACGACTCCGTCAGTTTTAGATTAACTTTCAAATATAAGCGATAGAATACTCATACATTTACTTGGTGAAATCGTGACCTATAGGATAGTACGAATAGAAAAACAAAACCTCTGGATTTTAGTCACCTCAATGTACAGGAACCCTGCGTCATTACTAATATACAAATAACTAGGTAACTACTAAGATTTAGACCTTATAGCCCATCTAGATGTCCATACACCACCTTGCCTTCAAACAGAGTGAGTAGCACCTTAGTATCTGAGATAGCTTCGGGAGCAACCCTAAATAGATTCTGATCAAGCAAAGCAAGATCCGCTTGTTTTCCAACCTCGATAGAGCCAGTTTGCTCTTCAAGATGATTAACAAAAGCAGCGTTAAGCGTAAAAGCCTGCAATGCGTCTTCTAGGCTAATCCTTTCTTGAGTAGGCTGCTAGAATCCGACCACTCCAGTAGGAAGCGCAGGGTAATCCCCAACAGTATTACCTTTTTTTTCTATAGTAGCGATAGCGTCCTCGGTGATGTCCAACCCTTCAAGCAGCACCCGTTCATCCATATTTAGGGCTGGATACATCCGAACTGTGGGCTCCATGTCGCAAATAGCCCAAACTCCGTTTTTAAGCATTTCATTGCGTATTGAGCGGGCCACATAACTATTAGCAAGTTCTGCTCCCGTCGTTTGTTTTTGGGACATATTAGAGTACGAAGGGTCGATAATTGATATCCCCATTAATAAACCAAGGCTACGCACTTCACTTACAATAGAATATTTTTCTGCCCAGTCGCCCATACGTTCATCTGCTAGTTCTGCCAAGTGTTGTGCGAGGCCGAGAATATTATCTCGTTGATAAATCTCTAGTGTCTTCAGTCCAGCTGCGCAGCCACCGGGAGTACCAGCAAAGGTACTGCCACCCGACGCGTGTGGATTGTCGCCAAGTATTTCATCTCTTGCCGCCACTCCTGCACAAGGTTCAATGCCCCCGGATAAATTTTTCCCAACAATCAAGATATCCGGCACTACATTATAATTTTCTATACTCCACATTCGTCCAGTCCTACCCAGCCCAGTTAGCACTTCATCTGCAATCATTAACCAGTCGTGCTTGTCACAAATACGGCGAATTCCTTGAATAAATTCCGAAGGCGGAATCCAGTTGCCACCTTCTGCCAGACCTGGTTCGATCAAAATACCGGCGATATTTTCAGCAGGTGCTATGAAATCAGGAATGTGTGATTCTAGATACCACAGACAATACTCGAGGTATTGCTGCTGGCTCATACCTGCCGGAATGTTTTCTGAATAAGGATAAGGCGCTTTAATTGCACCCCCACCCCAGGCTTCCATATATAAGTTGTTATCACTTGAATAGGCACTGATCATTTTTGTGCCTAAACCTTCTCCGTGAAAACTGGAAGTAAAACTAATGATATGCCGCCTTTTTTTATAACAAAGCGCAAGATGCACAGCGGACTCAGCTGCTTCTGTCCCTGAAACTTCGAAGCTAAATCTCGGTAATTGCTGCTCGGGCATTATTTCTGCTAATTTTTCAGCCAACTCAAATCGTAAGGGGTGTTCCCAGTGATAACCATAGCGTTTATGCGCTTCATGTACCGCTTGAATTATTTCCGGATGACAGTTTCCTAGTGGATTTGTTGCCCACCCATTTTGGAAATCGATGTAGCAATTGTCCTCAAGATCCCAGACATAATCTCCTTCGGCTTTGCTAATAATTATTTGAGTTGGACGCTCAAAGCCTTTTGCATCAGACTGTTGGGCAAGGGTCTCGTAACGCAGTCCATTTCGGAACAGGCGTTTCCCAGACTGCAATAGAGATTGAGCCTTGGCCTTACGTAAATCATTCTTCATGAGAAACCCTCGATTAACTAGTCAAATATTGCTGTGACATAACCTTGGACAATAACACGACATTTCTATTGTCCGTATTTCCGAATGCTTTCTTAGAGCCTCTCCTTTTTGTTGCTAAGATGTTGTTTAAGCGACATTATACGGATATACAATCCATTAAACATCTATTCAAATTATTGTCTTATTCTTAAAGACTAGGTGACCTAAGATGGTTACGATTAATCAAAATATTCAGCGTGAACGTCGTAAATTATTAATAGACGCCACTATTACAGCAATTGCTGAATTTGGTCTATCCAAACTAACTCTCGCAAAAATAAGTTCGATCGCCGGACTTACCGCGGGTACGGTAAACTTTCATTTTGAGAGCAAAGAATCCCTACTACTGGAAACTCTCAATTTTGTTTCGGAAGAATTTGATCAGAGTATTGCTAGAGCTCTAGAGAAGGCCGGTTCGAACCCATCGAAACGATTAGAATCAATCATCAATGCTTCGCTTGACCCTGAAATTACGGAACATCGAAAGATGGCGGTATGGTTCGCCTTTGATTCGGAAAGCCTCACGCGTGACGATTATCAACTTATCTGTGGCAAACGTGATCGAGAGAATTTTGAGCTTATTTTTCAACTTTGTGAGCAAATTATTCGCCAGGAGAACATGGAAGATAAAATTAATGCTCGAGGAGTTACAAATGCCATTTCGGGGCTAACAGAGGAATTATGGAAAGAAATATTATTTGCTGGTGAAAACTATGATCGAGAAGAGGCAAAGAAAATATGTATGAGCTTTCTAGCTAGCATATTTCCATGGTGTTATGAAATGCCACAAACGGTAGAAACTGAGAGTAACCATTCTCTGAGAGAGCCCATCCATATTATCAAGGCTGGAAAAGTAGAGTTGGATCAAGCAGCGATGTTATTCGATCTTTACCGTCAGTTTTATCAACAAAAAGCTAATTTCTCACTAGCTAAAAAATACCTTGAACAAATGCTGACAAGTCAGACCTCTGTTATCTACATAGCGAAGGATGATGTCGGAAATGCTATCGGATTTACCCAACTTTACCCAAGTTATTGCAGCGTAGCAGCTGAGCCCATTTTGATACTCTACGACCTTTATGTAAAAAAGGAAGCAAGAAACAGCGGCGTAGCGAAAGCGTTGATGAATCAGGCCCTGCAGTTAGCTAAAGAAACCGGCGCGTCTCGAATCGATCTAGAAACTGCGATCGATAATACCAGCGCGCAGTCACTCTACGAATCGCTCGGTTATGAACGCGATATCGAATTCCACAAATACTCACTCGAACTGTAAGCCCAAATTATCAATATGTCCGATAAAATCGAATTTTCTGTCAATACGAAAGACCTGATTCAAAACTCTATACAATTGCTCTTCGATTACTTGATTAATTCCTCCAAACATGAAGGGAATAATCGATTCAAAAAATTAATTGAATCTGATCGGCATGTAATTTCTGAAATGCCTTTGGAATTTGGGCTACCTGTACAAATTATGCTTAGCCTAGATTATAGTGAGTTCAAAGGCGAACTCGATTTCACCAGCTTCAAAAAATATCTTGCTCAGCTAGTTGGATTGTTAGCAATGACGCTTGAAAATGGCGAAGAACTACTTTTGAGAGAAGAGAAAAACACTAAACGTTTTCTAGTGGAACTTGCTGCTCCTGTTGACGCTGATGAGCAGCAAAACATTCTAATGCTTGGAATTAATTTGCAATCCGCTAGTGTAGTTGCACTAGAATTGATGTTTTTCGAACCGTCCCAATTTATTCAAAAGCCCTAAAATTACAAGCGAAGGCATATTGATTTTGTAAGGGCCTACAGGTTTCCGTAAAAAGCCTGAATCTCTTACTACTCGAAGGACATTGCACAATTAGTTTCATGCAAGGCACCAATTGAAGAGCCGGGTGTGATTAATTTTGTTGCCCCATCGAGATTCTTCGTTAATTGAGTTCGGCCGCCGCCATTACATAAATTAAATCCAGTCCAATCGTCGCTGCAGCCAACGAAGTGATCTCCGCATAATCGTAGCTAGGCGCCACTTCAACAATATCAGCACCTACAATATTCATCTTTTCAAGGCCTCGGATGATCTTTAGAGCCTTGTCTGTGCTCATCCCACCAACAACAGGCGTACCTGTGCCTGGCGCATAGGCGGGATCAAGACAGTCAATATCAAAAGTGAGATACACCGGCATGGTTCCAACTCTCTGCTTTATTGCCGACACAATATCTGCAGCTGACCAATCATTAGCTACCTCCGCACTAATGACTTCGAATTCATGATCTTCAATATCATATTCCGTTCGGATGCCAATCTGAATTGAGTGCTTAGGGTCTATAAGACCTTCTTTCGGAGCATGATAAAACATACACCCATGATTATACTCGCTACTTTCTTTGTAACTATCTGTATGCGCATCAAAATGGATAAGCGCTAAAGTCCCATGATGTTGATGCACAGCTCTCAATAATGGCAGAGTTACAAAATGGTCGCCTCCAAACGCTAACGTTCGGGCCGCTTGAGCCTGAATTTTTCCGACATGCTCAATGACGGTATTAATCATTGGAAGTGTTTCGCCAGGCGTAAACTCGAGATCTCCGTAATCCACAATTGCAATCTTTTTAAAGGCATCAAAAGTCCATGGCCATCTTCTTTCTTCCCAACGCAAATTAGCAGAGGCCAATCGAATGCCTTGAGGTCCATGACGGGTACCAGCTCGACCGGTGGTACCTAAATCGTAGGGAATACCTAGTACTGCCAAATCGATGTTTGTACATTCCCGAGAGAAAGGAAGGCCCAGATAACTGAATGCATTTGAAAACATTGAGTGGCTGTCTAAAACATCGTTGTCGGACATAACTAATCCTTTTTGTGATGAAGTACAGCAACAGTAATTTCATTGCTACAAATTGAGGGCTAGATCATTCAGTTAGCCCAAATACTAATTCACGCAGACACCTTGACTACGTAGATCAGCAAGCGTTAACTCGAGACCCTTGCGCATAATACCTACCAAGTCATCGATTTGAGGTTTGGTTATTATTAAAGGTGGCGAGATAATACAAATATTAATAAATGGTCTCACTACCAAACCAAATTGCTGGCAATAAGCATCTACCATTTCCCCAACTGCAAAATCTTTCTCTAGCAGTTCTGTTTCATTATCGGCCTTAGAGGTCATCTCAACCGCAGCCATTAACCCGGCTCCACGTACATCTCCTACAAGTGGAATATCCTTCAGCGTGCGTAACTGCTGCTGGAAATAAGGAGCTATTTCCTTAACATGCTTCAATAGACCCTCATTTTCAATAATGTCCCAACTCGCCAGTCCTGCAGCACAAGCTACCGGATTCCCAGACCAAGTATAGCCATTTAGATAGGAGCAACCATCGGCGTTTTCACCGACAAAACCATCAAGAAATTTATCTGATACAGCATACCCACCCAAAGGCATGTAGCCTGAAGTAACTCCTTTCGCAAAAATTATAATATCCGGAATAATGCCAAATTCATTTTCTGAAGAGAACCAATGTCCCAGGCGGCCGAAGCCTGTTACCACTTCATCCGCGATATAAGTGATGTCATACTTTGTCACTATTTGCCAACAGCGGTAGTTATAGTTCTTTGGTGGAACAATCACTCCTCCACTAGCAAGAATTAGCTCAGCAATAAAACACATAATATTCTCTGGTCCTATTTCCTGAATTTTACTTTCCAACTCTTCAACAAGGAAATCACAAAATTCTTCTTCACTAGCAAACTCAGAATGATAGAAATGGCAAGGTGCTGTTAAAAAGTGAATATTATCCTGTATTGTGTCCATGGCAGACTTATCGCGCTCCTTTCCGGTTACTGATGCAGCCAGGAAGGTACTTCCATGATAGGCTTTGTCTCTTGTGATAATGTGCTTGCGACAGGACTGGCCTTTTATGTTATTGGCCAACTGACAAAGTCGCAGGGCTGAGTCAACAGCGGTTGAACCTCCAGTTGTGAAAAAAATGCGATTTAAATCACCAGGTGTATGGGCGGCAATACGCTCTGCCAGTTCTACTTCCTTATTGTTTATCACACTGAAGGAGCAGGCATAACCTAATTCCATAATTTGAGCCGCTACTGCATCAGCAATTTCCTTTCGGCCATAACCAGTTTGCATACACCACATCCCGGCGGGCCCATCGAGTAACTTATTACCTTCCGCATCGTAAATATAGACACCTTCTCCTTTTACAATAACAGTGGAAGAATCATCTTTACCTAAAAATGAAAAGTCACTCCAAGGGTGTATTAAATGGCTATTATATTTATTTCGATAATCTTCGCTTTTCACGTTTTAGTCTTTCAAATAATTAGATAGTTAAAGTTGACACCCATCGAGTGTACAAACTACTCGCTACAAGGTTTAGTTCAGACACTTTTCTTTCAAGATCTTCACTAATCTGTGTATAACTTTGTTGACTGGCACTTTCAATGGTCAGATCATCTTTCCAACTGTTTATCCAGTTAGAAATAAGTGGCAATGTCATCTCTACATGGCACTGCATAGCAAGCACATTATTTCCATAGCTATAAGCCTGATTTTTACAATGCACCGAAGAAAACAAGGGCTCAGCATCCATCGGAACGGAAAAACTTTCATAGTGCCAATGAAACATAGTAAAAGGATCCTTTATTCCATCGAGCCACCCATTCTCTATTTTCGGTTTGGTTCGGTAGCAATCGTGCCATCCTATTTCTGCCTCAGAATTTTTACTAACAGCCTCACCAAGCGCTTTACTAATCAGTTGTCCTCCTAAACAGTGGCCTAGTATCGGGACATTATGTTCGAGCGCATGGCCAATAAGTTTGATCTCATCCTTAATCCAACCTATTTCATCATTGGCGCTCATGATCCCTCCCATGAAAACCAACCCCATTATCGAATTATCAAAGGGTGGGATAGTTTCCTTTTTATAGCTTCTGATAATTCGAAACTGAATATTCGCTTGCTGCAAAAAATTAGCAATAAAGCCTGGGTGCTCATCATCCATATGGAGAAAAATCAGTACCTCTCTATTCACGTTCTTACTCATGCGCATCACCAAAAGCTAATCTAGAACATATCGATTAACTTATAGAACATCATGCCGGCAGCCATGGCCGGACGACGCAGCAGTTTTCCCCCGGGCCAGGGGAAATGAGATATTTTAGACATGATGTCGAATCGCTTGCGATTGCCTGCGACGGCTTCTGCGAGCACGCGCCCCATAATATGAGTTGGCGCTACTCCATGACCAGAGTAGCCCCCCACATAGAGTACATTGCCTTCGAGCTGACCCATGACTGGCATTCTTCGAAAAATGACCGCCATCTGGCCGCTCCATTTATACTCAATGCACGCATTGGCCAGGACTGGAAAAACTTTTTCCATTTTAGCGCGCATGATTGCAACAACATTCGAGGGTTCCAGTCCGGTGTAGTTTGACAGCCCACCGAATAGCATGCGCTTGTCAGCCGAGAGACGATAATAGTCCAAAGCAGTTCTTGAATCACATACCGCAACATCTTTCCGAAGCGACTGATCAATTTGTTCGTCGGTTAAGGGCTCAGTCGCAATAATACAGCTTGTTGCGGGTAAAACTCGGGCATCCAAATGAGGTACAAGATTTCCTAGATATGCATTGCCGCAGACCACTACATAGTTAGCTTTTACTGTCCCTTTTTCCGTGTATACGGCTGGATTATTCCCGTAAGTTATTTTCTTTACAGTTGATTGTTCAAATATTCTGGCACCCATATTTTCAGCAGCTTTTGCTTCACCGAGACACAGATTTAAGGGGTGCAAATGCCCCCAATTGCTTTTGTAGTAACCGCCTAGATATAAATCTGAATTTATAAATTCTCCGAGCTGGGATTTGTCTAACAGTTGAATATCTTCATCCTCATCTGCCCATTTTTTATAGGCTCGAAGATGCCTTGGTCTTAATCCCGCTTCGCAGTAACCCCACTTTAGATCACAATTAATGCCATACTTTTCGATACGCTCTTTGACTATGCCAACTCCTTCATCACCCATTTGATAAATAGCTTCTACGCCATCTCTACCTATAGTTCGTATAAACGAATCTGGGTTGTGTCCCATACCTCCGATTAACTGTCCACCATTGCGACCACTAGCGCCCCAACTAATTCTGTTGGCCTCCACAAGAGCCACCTTATAACCTTTCTCGCAAAGCTCCACCGCAGTCGATACGCCACTAAATCCACCTCCAATAATGACCACGTCTACGCTCAACTCTCCCTCAAGTTCAGGATAATCAGTTTGCCAACTGCCAGAAGCCGCGTAATAGGATTCGGCGTGTTCGCTTGTTTCAATCGTCTTTTTTAAAAACATAATTTCAAATTTCTAACTAGCAGCTCTGCGCAATGCTTTGAGGTACCATTTAATAAATTTCATACAAGTTTCTTCATGCTCCGGGTGATAGGGCCCTGGCGTAAAGAAATGGGAATTTACACCTTCGCTGTTTTGGGTGATTATCTTTTCATCCTCTAAACTCGTTTGATTCCATAACCACGTTATTTTTTCCTTTTCGTAATCCTCTCCGTCTACTGCATTGCCATTAACAAACCAGACAAGTTCCATATCCGTTTTAGTTATTCCCCTGGCTATAAACCGATACAGCACACAATGATCAGGATAATTCAACATGAAAGTTAAGGGTCCCATTTGGAAATCGCCTGCCCCCCCATCATATCCGCGCATTTTCCCCATAAGAGGTGCAACGGGGTTACCATCTTCGCTGCCAGTTTTATAGCCATCATACAAGGCATAGCGACTATGGTAAGAGCAGGCACCAAATCCGGAGGCTTGATCATAATAGTCATAAAAATCATGCCCAATACCTGCGACACCAGTAACTTTTTCAGCCCTCGCCAACATAGCCTCATTAATCGATTTGACTTTATGTTTCAGTTCTTTCAGCGTGTGAAGTTTTGCATAACTTCGATGCGAAGTAGCACAGTGATAACATTCCAGATAATTTTCCAAACACAGCTTCCAATTAGCATCAATCTCATAAATTTTGCTCTCGGCGATTTTCGCGCTTTCCAGATTATAGGCTCCAAGCTGAACTTTCATTTTCTCAAGCGGTGCTCGAAAATCTGCAGCTTCGTTATCACAATTGATAAAAATCATACCTTCAAAAACTTCTAGCCGGACTTTTTTAAGCCCATAATCTTCACGGGAAAATCCTTCTAAAGATTCCATATCTCTGGCAAGTTTTAGGGCTCCGCCTGTGTCATAAACCCAACCATGGTAAGGACACACAAAACTTTTACTATTACCGTTCTTCTCTTTACAAACTCGAGCCCCTCGATGCCTACAGATATTATGCAAGGCACAAACACTACCCTTACCATCTCGACTCACGATGACAGAATCCTCGCCGATCTCGAACAAAAAGTAGTCTCCTTTATTCGGAATTTGGCTAACGTGGCCCGCATAAATCCAGCTTTTATAAATAACTTGTTCCAATTCCGACTGATAGGTGACATGAGAGCGATAAAAGTACGGGTCTATAGCAAAACCCGGCTTTTTTAATTGCTCCGTTACCATTTCAGCCAATTTGGCTGGTGAATCAGTGACATCAGTCGCGATAAATTTCACGGCAGAAAACTCGTATCAGTGGATGAGTTGTTATTTTACTAAACCCAAAGTAATTAAATGATCGTATAGTTTTTTAAACAACTATTCAATAAATTTCGCCAGGCCAGGCTCAACTACGTGCAGGTCCCTATTATTCAGCTATTTAGGGCAATTTTATGTACTTAAACAGAACGTAAATACCACTCATAATCCACATTTGATACTTGTTCTAAAAAGTCATCACATTCGCTTCGACGCATCCTGCTGAATAACTTGCAATAGTCTTTACCTAGGTATTTTGGAAGAACTGAGCCTGCGTCAAATTTATCTAGAGCAATAGACCACAACCTTGGCAGGGTAATTACTTCATCTTCAATTTCATACCCTTCGGGAATCATCTTTCCTGGATCAATTTTTTGCGTCATACCATGATGAATGCCTGCTGCTATCGCAGCCATAACTAAATAAGGATTAGCATCCGCTCCGGCTACTCTATGTTCTACACGGTAATTATTTAGATCAGAAACGGGAATTCTTAGAGACACATCCCGGTGGTTATAACCCCAATTTGGGGTTAGAGGCGCATAGTTACCTGGTATCAGTCTGCGATAAGAATTAGCATTGGGAGCAAATATAGGCATGGCCTCTTCCATCGTAACAGCCAAACCACCAATAGCATGACGCAGGGCGGCTGAGATTGCTGGCGTTTCCTGCGAATCGGAATCGGCAAATATATTTACGTCGCCTCGATCATAGGCGCTGAAATGAATGTGCAGGCCACAACCAGGAATACCTGTGAACGGTTTTGCCATGAAACAAGCCGACATACCGTGTTGCCGTGCTACACCCTTAACAATTCGCTTCAATAAAACTGCATGATCACAAGCAACAACTGGATCATCGACATGATGAAGATTTATTTCATACTGTCCCTGAGAAAATTCAGAGACTACAGTCGTCATTGGCACATTTTGTTCAATACATATTTTTCGCACATCTTCTAAAAAATCATCATGATCCCATAAGTTTTCCGGCATTGCGTACTGGATGCCAGTTTGCGGAAGACTGGTGCCCGGAATATTTGCCAACTTCCGCTTTGGCATTTCTTGATCACTATCTTCTATTAAATAAAATTCAAGTTCAGTAGCAACAATTGCCTTCAAACCCAATTTATATAGTGGTGATAGAGCTTTAATTAGGACGTTACGAGGATCGAACATAGCGGGAGAACCATCAAGGTTAGCAAACGAAGATAGTATCTGCGCAGTATCGGATTTCAACCAGCTAATCGGAGCGATTGTGTTAGCCAGAGGTTGCATTAAATTATCTGGATCACCTTCAAAACCGCCCATATCAACATCATCGGAAAATTCACCACGGCTATTACATAAACTAACTGATCCGGGGCTTTTAACTCCTTCGTTGAAGAAAGTCTCAAATTCGCTAGTCGGAATTCGTTTCCCACGAAGAATGCCGTTTATGTCCGGTGACAACACCTCTAACATAGTTGTGTCTGGATACTCCGACAAAAACAAATTTAACTCATTTAGATCTGCAATATTCATTGTTACAGCCTTACTTTACTTGTTAAGTCTTCTTCGTCCCATTCTTACTTAGATACAGTATTCCAACCAAAAAATCAGGATTAGAAAATAGGTGCCGGTGTTTGCCGACGGCGAGGAGGATTAAAAATTGCTCTTTCGATTACCTTACAATTTGCTAAAACTCTGGTCCATTGAAGCTCTCGCTGATAATAAATTTCTGCAATTAGATGCTCACCAAGCTTTCCATATTTGGATTCAACCTGTGCAAATGCGATATTGGATTTAGCCGTTGGACACCAAGCTGCGGAGGTAACGGTTCCAATTTCTTTGCCATCTTTTAAGATAAATGAATGTTCAGCTGGCTTATTGCCCTCCACATCTAAATATACGAACCGATAACGGGAACCTAATTCTTTCTCTTTAAGGAGCGCCTTGCGCCCATTAAAAATGGGTTTATCAAAACTCACCAACCAATCGAGACCCAGTTCAAAAGGCGATCGCGACCGTCCCGCACGAACTACCTCTTCTGAAGGAACAAAATCTATCCCGGCTTGTAAAAAGCCAGCTTCGATTCTTGCCATCTCAAGCGCGGCTCCGCCGATTGGCCTTATGCCAAAATTCTCCCCAGCACTAAAAAGCTTATCCCACAAAGCCTCGGCATCCTCCGGTTCCACCCAAAGTTCGTATCCAAGGTCACCAGTAAAGCCAGTGCGACTAACCATCAGTTGTCCGTTGCCGAATGGATGAACGGTCAGACCAAAAGGTTTTAGATTATGAATGCCCTCCAGACCCATAGATCGTAAAACTGAGCAAGAAGTCGGCCCCTGAACGGCAAGCGCAGCGACTTCGGCAGTTTCATCGACAATAGATACATCGAATCCCATCGACGACCACATAAGCCAATCCATAACCCTGGTGTAAGCACAAAGCCGATAATCATTGTCCCCCAAATGAAAAATTGTACCATCGTCCATTACCTGGCCCGCTTCATCACACCAAATAGCATAACCCACTCGACCTTGTTTTATTTTCCTGATGTCTCTAGTCACCAGCCGATTCAGAAAATCTTCTGCATCCGGGCCCTCTATTCGATATTTAATCATCGGTGTTAGATCAAAAACACCAGTGCTATTTCTTATAGCAAAATATTCTTGCTCAACCTCCGTATAGGCATTCGGTGTAGTGTAGCCCTTCCATTCGTCCCATTGATTAATTTCACAAGCTTTAACTATCCGCGAATGAAACGGAGTTGCTAGCATCATTGTTTCGTCATGCTGTTTCACGCCGCTTTTCCCCGCTTTATAATTTCTTTTGCAGCGTTTTTACCCGCTAGCCCCATGACCCCTCCTCCTGGATGAGCGCCCGCGCCACAAAGAAATAATCCGTTGACAGAAGTGGCATACTGACTTGCTCCCGGGAAAGGGCGCATCATCATTATCTGATCAAGACTGATCTCTCCATGGTGCCAATGTCCTCCGCTCATATTAAATTCGCCTTCTAAATCTTCAGGTGTAAGCAGTTCACTCTTAATAATTTGCTCTTTAATGCCTGGCGCATATTTGTTGATGTTATCAATCACAAGATTTTTAAATGGCTCGCGAGCCTTTTCCCAACCGCTTCTTAAACCATGAGGAGCGAATTGTATGATAGCCGAAAGAACATGAGCACCTTCTGGAGCCAAACTTTTGTCGTGAACACTAGGGATACTTATATCCAGGACTGGCTTGGTCGAATACTCACCATACTTTGCCGAATTAAATGCTTGCTCTATGTAATTCATGCTTGGCGCGATAAGAAGCCGTTGCCCTTTTTGACTATCGGTCAAGCCACCAAAATTCGGCATTCCATTAAGAGCCAGATGTAATTTCGCTGCACTACCTCTCATACGAATATTGCTCACTCGTCTAACAATACCGGTCTCGAGGTTCTTAAATCCTACCAATTTCTCTAGCGTGCTTTTTGGATCTGCATTCGAAACGACAATTTTTGCGTGAAAAACTTCCCCACTAGTTAGAGTTACACCAGTCACTTTATCTAGTACCAGATTTATCTTTCCAACTCTCGATTTGGTCTGTATGTCAACTCCTCTAGCCATGGCTGAAGTCGCTAATGCGGTGCCAAGGGCTCCCATTCCTCCCTCAACTACGGCTGGGCCCTTGAATCCATAAATGTCACCTAGTCGCCGGTAAAGATATCCAAAGACTGTATTGGGCGATCGAGGGCCCATGTGTGAACCCAACACCCCATCGACACATATAGCTGCTTTCAATAACTCATTATCGAAATTTTCTTCCATGACGTCGTAGATATTTATAAGCGCCAATCGAAGCAAATCCCGCATGTCTTCTTTGCCAAGCATTTTCATACCTAACCCCAACTTTGCCAACGTCATACGATCGGTCAAATTGCTATCCAGCAATTTAGGAGCGCGTCTCTCAAAAGCATTAGCTAGTAACTTCGAGAATTTAAGCATCTGGCGATTGAATGATTGATAAGCACGCTGGTCTTTTCCTGATAATTCTCCCCCCTCGACACCGTCACTTTTTATAGTGAGATGGTTACCGTTTTCAGCAAGTGCGATTGTATCTAAATTACGCGCTGCCAACTTCAAGCCATGTTTTGCCAATCCTAAATCCGAAGCCACTCTCGGATTAAGCTGGAAGAGCCAATGGGCACAACCAGAAACTGCATAATTATCGGCAAATCTCCTCGTTGTTGCTGCCCCACCCAGAGATTCATTCGCCTCTAGTACCAGCACTTTACGTCCAGATTTTGCGAGGTAATTTGCACAGATAAGACCGTTATGACCACCTCCTACAACGACGACATCGTATTGTGAAGGAACATTAGTCATCGTCGTAGCCCTCTGGTACCGTATTCGTTCGCTTTAGGTCCATGAGTATCTCTCGCGCTGCATTCGCACCTGGGGCTGCCATTACACCTCCCCCTGGATGGGTACCCGAGCTGCACATATACATCCCTTTTACTGGGCCACGATATTGGGCATAGCCAGGAAAAGGACGATTAAATAGTAGTTGATCGAAGGTGAGCTCTCCCATAAAAATGTTCCCTTCTGTAAGACCAACTTCATTCTCAATTTCACGAGGAGTCCTTACTTCACAGTGTAAAATTAAATCCTTGAAATCAGGGCTGTAATTGGCAATTTGATTAATTACCGTTTCGCCGAAAGCATCTCGATCTTGATCTGTCCATTCGCGACCATTAATTTTCGGAGGAGCATACTGAACAAAAACCGTCATCATGTGCTTGCCGGGTGGAGCCATAGTCGGATCAATCTGAGACGGAATTAGCATATCTATGTAAGGATCTTTTGACCACGTTTCGTTTTTCCAGTCGTCGTAGGCTCGCTCCATTCTTTCTAATGAATCAATCATGTGCATATCGGTTTGCATCAAGGGACTGTTTTTTGGAAGACCATTAAAGGTCGGCAAACCGTCAAGTGCTATGTTTAATTTCCCGGATGAACCACGAATCTTGAAATTCTTCGCCTTCTGTACAATATCTTTAGGCAGATCATTTTCGCTCATAATATTGAGTAAAGTCCGCTTCGGGTCCAAATTGGAAACTACAACGTCTGCGTAGTACTCGTCGCCATTGGTAAGCGCAACTCCTTTTGTTCTGCCACTTTCGACTATTATTTGTCCTACTTCGGCATCACATTGAATCTTGCCCCCAAAAGATTTAAAGGATGAAGCCAAAGCTTCGGAAACAGCTCCCATTCCTCCACGGGCAAAGCCCCAAGCACCCACGGTGCCATCCACGTCGCCCATATAGTGATGTAGCAATACATAAGCTGTGCCCGGAGAATAAACACCAAGAGCTGTTCCAATAATCCCACTACCAGCAAGATGAGCCTTTAGGACATCGGTATCGAAGTATTCATCCAAATAGTCTCCAATGCTCATGGTCCAAAATCGCAGTGTATCGGCCAATCCTTCTTCGCCCATCTGTCCAAAAGCTTTTGCCAACAACACCATTTCTTTCAAATCTCTAGGCTTTAGCGAGGTTGGATCCGCCGGCGTCCGCATAAGGAAAGGGCGGATCAAACGGGTTTGTTTCATAACATCAGCTTCATAGCGCTCGTAGGCATTAGCGTCGCGTACGGAGTGCCTTGCGATTTCCCGATAGTGCCGCTCATGATCTGGATAATCACCGAAATAGTCACCGTTCTCACAAAAAGTAACACTCCCACCGTAGGGCACTACCTGCAATCCATGGCGCGGAAGCTCAAGGTCACGGGTAATTTCAGGGCGCAGGAGACTGCAAACATAAGAACAATTGGAATATATCCAGTCCTTATGTAATTCACGACTTACCGTCGCCCCACCAATATAGGAATTTTTTTCAAGTACCAGCACATTCAATCCTGACTTTCCCAAATAAGCGGCATTGGTTAAGCCGTTGTGCCCTGCCCCGATAACTATTGCATCGTACTTCACTGTCACTCTGTGTTACTCCAGATTCACTCTCACCAAATTGGTTCCAACAAAGCCAAAAGTCGAAGCGCGCTAAAACCTGCGGCTACTGTAGCTCAACATATTGCTTTAAGCTATATTTCGAAACTATTTTCAAACCACCTCCCTGTCACGAATTAAACGGCAGTGGTTCATAAATAAATAATAGGATTTCAGCCTAACTAAAGACTGGGCTTCTCACATAAAGAAATTAAACCATTACATTGATATTGTTCCGTGGTAAAACTTTAAAATGAGAAATTAAAAAGACAAATCAATATCGTAAGGATGGATGCCTAGATTTGAGAAAGTGTAGAATTCTAGGAAGGCGCTCCAAATTAAAATGTAAATCGTTTACAGCTTGCCGGTTGAAATCATGCTCAGAAGAAATGAAGGCCCCCAACATGCGTAAACTCTACAATTTTGCGTTATACCTGATACCGCAATTATTATTGTCTTCATCAGTTGCTTTCTCACAAGATACCAAGCTGCTCAATATTTACAATTGGTCTGATTATATTAACCCTAGTGTTGTCGACGCTTTCGAAAAAGAATACGGAATCAAAGTTAATTACGATATCTATGACACAAGTGAGATTGTCGATACGAAGCTTCTGGCTGGAAGAAGTGGTTATGACGTGGTTTTCCATGGCGCATCATTTGCGTCACGATTGCTGGCCATCGGCGTCTTTCAGCCCCTTGATAAATCAAAACTGAGTAATTGGGGAAACCTGGACCCAATTAAACTAGAAGCCATAGAAGAGTTTGATCCGGGTAATCGGTTTGGCATGCCCTACATGTGGGGAACAACTGGGGTCACGTACAATGCCGACATGATTGAAGCTCGTTTGCCCAATGCCCCCGTGGACAGTTACGACCTCATATTCGATCCAGCCGTAATATCCAAGTTCAGTGACTGCGGAGTTTCTTTTCTAGACGATCCTACCTCTGTCGTCCCAATGGGAATGATTTACCTCGGCCACCCTTTTAACTCCGTAGAACCTGAGCATCTGGAAGCGGTAGAAGAACTGTTCACTGCGGTCAGACCATATATAAAATATTTTAGTTCTTCAAAGCTAACTATAGATCTACCCAGTCGCGAAGTTTGTATCGCTATGAGCTGGTCAGGGGATTATGCGGTTGCGATAACACGCGCTCGCGAAGTAGGCATCGACCTCAATCTTAAATATGCCATACCTGCGGAAGGAGGTATTGGTTGGTATGACATGGTCTTTATTCCTGCTGACGCTTCCCATTCAGATAACGCACATCTTTTCCTGAATTATTTACTCAGACCCAATGTAATCGCTACTGTAACGAACTATATCGGCTATGCAAATGCCAATCAGGCAGCCAATCCGTTAATCATTCCCGAGTATTATTCGGATGTTGCTATCTACCCGGATGATGAAACTTTTCAGAGCCTGGAAATAACCCACATTCTAGAGCCTACCTTGGAAAGAAGACGGTCAAGAACTTGGACCCGCATAAAGTCGGGGTTGTGATCAAGTCATAATGGATGCAAATAATAAAATGAATAAGCCTCACGAACCTCAAGTTCCTGACGGCAGTCCCAACATTCAATCTTTCATTCAAATTCAAGCTCTTTCAAAGGATTTTAATGGCTTTAAGGCCATCGACCAGGTCAACCTTAACATTCACAAGGGCGAACTTTTTGCGATTCTAGGAGGGTCTGGCTGTGGGAAGTCGACGCTACTGCGCATGTTGGCCGGTCTAGAAACGCCATCTTCGGGAAAAATAATACTGGACGGCGAAGATATTACAGATTGGCCTGCCTATGAACGCCCAATCAATATGATGTTTCAATCATATGCATTATTTCCACACATGACAGTCGAAAAAAATGTGGCTTATGGCCTTCAGAAAGAAAAAATTCCTCAATTAGAAATCGACCAACGCGTTAAAAAAATGTTAGACCTAGTGCAGTTAGGTGACTTTGGTAAACGTAAACCTGATCGTTTGTCTGGTGGAGAAAAACAGAGGGTAGCGCTTGCCAGAGCGCTGATAAAAAATCCAAAACTATTGTTACTGGATGAACCTCTTGCGGCGCTAGATAAAAAACTCAGAGAACAAACCCAATTCGAGTTGATAAATTTGCAAGAAGAGTTAGGAGTAACATTCATTGTCGTGACACATGATCAGGAAGAAGCCATGACACTGGCGAGCAGGATCGCTGTTATGAAAGCCGGTAAGTTCGTTCAGATAGGCTCACCTACAGAGATTTATGAATATCCGAAAAATCGTTTCGTCGCTGACTTTTTCGGTACGATAAATATCTTTGATGCTATTGTTATCGATCAAGATGATGCACAAATCACAGCAACCTTCGATCAATCAGAGCTTATCTTGAAGGCCTATACGCATAACACTACTAATATCGGTGACAAAGTGGGCATCGCGGTACGCCCGGAAAAGATATCGATTAGCAAGGATTTACCAGTGGACGCAAATATAACTGTCTCAAAAGGAATTGTTTGGGATTTAGCCTATTATGGAAATCATTCAATCTATCGAGTAAAAACTGAATCTGGCCGAATCGTTCAGGTGAGCACCCAAAACCACAAACGTTCTTCCGAACATTTAGTAGAGTGGAATGATGAAGTGTATCTGTCCTGGGAACAAAATAGCAGCATTGTGTTGCTTGACTAATGGTTTAATAGATGGCAAATCCTCGACAAGCATTGGGTGATCTCCTGTGGCGGCGGATAGTAATAGTTCTTCCCTATCTGTGGTTGGTGCTATTTTTTCTAGTTCCATTTGCCATCGTATTTAAAATTAGTTTTTCTGATCCCATCGTGGCACAACCCCCTTTCACGCCTCTTTTTGATCAGTCTCAGAATTTCCTAAATTGGTTCCAAGGAAGCCTCAATAATTACTTATTCCTACTCGAAGACAATCTTTATTGGGTTAGTTATTTAAGATCAATCAAAGTCGCTTTTATCTCTACGATATTTTGTTTGCTACTGGGTTATCCCATGGCTTATTACATCGCTCAGTCCCCACCAACCAAGCGTAATGTATTGCTAATGTTGATTATCCTGCCATTTTGGACCTCGTTTTTATTACGAGTTTATGCGTGGATGGGGATACTTAGCACCAATGGGATTATCAACAGCATGTTTCTTTGGATCGGGATAATTGATGAACCTATCCAAATGCTATATACCAATTTTGCGGTTTACCTAGGGATCGTTTATACCTATTTGCCCTTCATGATCTTACCCCTTTATGCCAACCTGGAAAGACTCGATTTAAATCTTCATGATGCTGCCGCAGACCTTGGTAGCAAACCACTGCAAGTATTTCGGGATATCACCCTGCCGGTTTCCTTACCCGGGGTCATAGCCGGCTCACTGCTAGTATTTATCCCAGCAATGGGCGAATTTGTTATTCCAGCGTTATTGGGAGGTCTAGATTCATTGATGATAGGACGCACACTGTATGATGAATTTTTCGTCAATAGGGACTGGCCTCTAGCATCTGCTGTCGCCTCTATCTTGCTGTTGATTTTGGTGTTACCTATGGTGTTCTTCCAGAGGACCCAAGCAAAATCAGTAGAGGAAAACTCATGATAAGAAGATTCCACTTAACAGGTGACCCCGCGTGAAAAAAAGATCTACTGCAATGCTGACTATTTTTTCTTTCGGCTTTGCGTTTTTATACGTTCCGATTTTTTTGCTGATCGTTTATTCGTTTAATGATTCAAGGCTGATATCCGTATGGGGCGGTTTTTCTACTCGCTGGTACACTGCCCTATTTGAAGACGAGCAAATTATTGATGCCGCTTTATTGAGCTTACAAGTTGCCGCCACTAGCGCCACCTTCGCTACAATCTTTGGCACACTTGCAGGGCTAGCACTAACCCGAATGGCAAATTTCAGAGGCAGGCTGTTCTTCACCGGTATACTCGCCGCCCCTTTAGTCATGCCAGAAGTCATCACTGGTTTATCCTTATTGTTATTGTTTGTTAGCTTACAAGAGTTAATAGGCTGGCCAGGCAGCCGCGGCGCCATGACCATTATTATCGCCCATATCACTTTTTCAATGGCTTATGTAGCCGTTATTGTTCAGTCTCGTATGCTGACCATGAATCGTTCGCTTGAAGAGGCCGCCATGGACCTTGGGGGCCGCCCTTTCAGAGTGTTTGTGGATATTACCCTCCCCATTATTTCACCGGCGATGCTTTCTGGATGGCTGCTCGCCTTCACTTTGTCACTGGATGATTTGGTAATCGCCAGTTTTGCGTCAGGGGCTGGATCAAATACTTTGCCGATGGTTATTTTTTCGAAAGTGAAACTAGGGGTCACTCCTGATATTAATGCCCTAGCAACGCTAATTATATTGGTTGTATCAATAGGTATCGCCATAGCAGGTTGGATAATGTTTAAACAAAATAAATCTCTGTCACAACAAAATTCATAGGCCTGTTAGTCTCTGCCGGCCCATCTAAATTACATTTAAGCAACCAACTATTATTGTCTGGATGGAAATTTATCACGTGGGATATAGTCGAAAATAAAGGTAATTCTATCTTCCTTGCCTTTATTCATTACACTATGGGTTTTCTGATTATTGATTTCATAAGCCTTACCAACTTCAAAGTGATAAGGTCGGCCATCAATCATAAACCTGACCCTCGAATTTGTTGTAATAGGTATATGAATTCTGTGCCCAGCATGAAAAGACGGATGCGTATCCGTATGTGGCTTTATGATGCCCCCAGCGAGTAATTTTGCAGCCATAGCTCTTACGATGGTTCCACCAGGAGGATAGAACTCCTTCAAAATGGAATTCATTAGAGGCATGGCCTGACTCTGCAGTAAATCCCACGCTGATTCTTTGCTTATCTCAATATCTGGCCAACCTTGCCCATCAGTGAACAACATCACCAATGAATGCGTTTGAGTATGGACGTCGTAGGCATTTTGCCGATAGCTATTTTCTAACCAGGCTCCATCATCAATACCTAGAATTACCTCTCTGAGTGCTAAACTATCAATTCCCCCAAGTTCTCTTAATGGAACACCGATGTCCATGCTTAAATCCTCGAATGAAACCTTACTGACAAACTACTAATAACATACCAATAATTTAACACTGAAACGATAGTTATAGTCACTAAAAGCAGCCTATTCTACTCAATAGTCACTCGTCAAAATTTAACGTCGAAATCCTTTCGAGCGTTATATCCAGACTCTGTTTAACTTTGAGTATCAACTCGTCAATATTCGCCTTACTGGCTATGAGTGGGGGAGAAATTATCATAGTATCTCCCACTGCACGCATGACAAGACCATTTTCAATACAGATGTTGCGGCAAAGCCCACCCACTTTACCGATTTTAGGATAGAACTCTCTTTTAGTCTTATCTTGTACCAACTCGAGAGCTCCAAGGAAACCAACCCCTCTCGCTTCTCCAACCAAAGGGTGCTTAGCCAATTCTGCCCAGCAGTTTTGCAGATAAGGTCCTGTTTCATTATCAACTGTCTCAACAATATTCTCTGCACGAAGAATCCTCAAATTGGCTAAAGCAACTGAAGCTGCGACTGGATGTCCCGAATAAGTGTAACCATGAGCAAACTCTCCACTTTTATCAATTAACACTTGTGAAACTCTGTCGCTAACCATAACTCCTCCTATTGGCAAGTAGCCTGAAGAAAGCCCTTTAGCAATTGACATAAAATCAGGTTGGATACCAAAATAATCTGAGCCGAACCACTTACCCGTGCGCCCAAAGCCACAAATTACCTCATCCGCCACCAACAAAATTCCATGCTTGTCACATATGCGTTGAACCTCTGGCCAATATGTTTGGGGAGGAATGATAACTCCGCCGGCACCCTGTATCGGTTCGCCAATAAATGCCGCCACTCGGTCATGCCCTAGCTCGATTATTTTTTGTTCCAGCTGCTGTGCGACCTTTAACCCGAAATCACCCGGATCGCTATCTCCACCTTCAGCATACCAATAGGGTTGATCTATATGCTCGATTCCCGGTAATAGCAACCCTCCCTGGTCGTGCATAAACTTCATCCCCCCTAAACTAGCAGCGGCAACCGTTGAGCCATGGTAGGCATTCTTCCGACTGATAATGACAGTTTTTTGTGGCTCCCCTAGCAAATCCCAATAGCGGCGAACCATTCGCACTACTGTGTCATTACTTTCAGAACCAGAACTGGTAAAGAAAACCCGATTAATATGACTCGGCGCTAAATTCGCAAGCACTTCCGCCAATTCAATCGCAGAAGGCGTAGTGCATTGGAAGAAACTGTTGTAATAAGGCAATTCTTGCATCTGCCGGTAGGCAGCTTCAGCTAGCTCTTTTCTCCCATAACCTACATTGACACACCAGAGCCCTGCCATACCATCCAAAAGCTTATTGCCTTCAGCATCCCAGATATAAACACCATCAGCTTTGACAATGACTCTTGTGCCTTGGTCATTTATCTCCTTCGTGTCTGTAAAAGGATGCAGATGGTGTTTAGCATCGACTCGTTGGAGATGGTCCAGTTTTAGTTTCTGTTCACTATTCATAGTAAGTAGGTTCTCTTAGTACCTTCCTTCAAAAGTTCCTATGCTAATCGTTAATTGATACATTAGCGCTGCGTGTAGGACGAGAAGTTTCTCGATGTTATATTTGTATAATATATTTAACATTTCTGGAAATTGCATTTATATCGTAAAAGGCCATTTATGGACGCGAAAAGTAATTCGACATTAACAATCGGTAGTTTGCAAGAATTCTGGATGCCGTTCACTGCAAATCAGCAGTTCAAAGCAAAACCAAGAATACTTACCGCTGCCAAGGGTATGTATTATCAATCAAGTGATGGCCGTAAAGTCCTTGATGGAACCTCAGGGTTATGGTGCTGTAATGCTGGTCACAGCAGAGACTCGATAACTGCAGCTGTCAGTCAGCAACTCGAACAGCTGGATTTCGCCCCGACGTTTCAAATGGGTCATCCACAGGCCTTCGAGCTCGCCGAGCGACTAACTCAGATATCCCCATCGGGCTTAAACAAAGTTTTTTTCACCAACTCGGGATCTGAATCCGTCGATACTGCTCTAAAAATTGCCTTAGCTTACCACCAAGCATGTGGTGATAGCAGTCGCACGAAGCTGATCGGTAGAGAAAAGGGATACCATGGTACCGGCTTTGGAGGTATTTCGGTGGGCGGTCTTTCTCCAAACCGTAAGGCTTTTGGTAGCCTATTGCCCGGAGTAGATCATTTACGCCATACGTTGGACATAGAGCGTAATGCTTTTAGTCGAGGTATTCCTGACCATGGAGCTGAACTTGCTGAGGATTTGGAAAGGCTCTGTGGATTGCACGATCCTTCTACAATCGCTGCAGTCATTGTGGAACCTATAGCAGGCTCTGTTGGAGTAATTCTTCCACCAAAAGGCTATCTTAAAAAACTCAGAGAAATTTGCGATGAACACGGAATACTTCTGATTTTTGATGAAGTAATTACCGGGTTTGGCCGGGTAGGTAAGGCATTCGCTGCAGAACGCTATGATGTTAGACCTGATATCATCACTTCGGCCAAAGGACTAACCAATGGCACCATTCCAATGGGAGCAGTATTTGTAGACGATTCGATCCATGCTGCCTTTATGCAAGGTCCAGGACAAGGCATAGAACTTTATCACGGTTATACCTATTCAGGTCACCCAGTAGCGGCGGCAGCTGGGCTGGCGACTCTTCTAATCTATGAACAAGAGAATCTGTTTGAACGTGCAATCGAGCTTGAAAGCTATTGGGAAGAGGCGGCCCACTCGCTTGGAGGACTCGAACATATAATCGACATCCGTAACCAAGGACTGGTAGCTGGAATCGAGCTTTCAAGCAGAGATGGAAAACCCGGAGCACGAGCGTACGATGTCTTTACTCGTTGCTTCCATCAGGAAGATTTATTAATTCGAGTCACGGGGGACATTATTGCGCTAAGCCCACCCCTCATTATTGAAAAAACCCAGATCGACCAAATTTTTGAAGCATTAGGCAAAGCCATTCAGGAAACAGCTTAATATTTTACGCAGGCCTATAACGTGACACATAAAATAGAACATTATATTGATGGCAAAACCTTTGCAGGGAAGACTGGTCGTTATGGCGCCGTGTATAACCCAGCAACTGGCAAGCAATCTGCCAAAGTTGCTTTAGCCAGCCCCAAAGAGGTGGACACGGCAGTATCTGCAGCAAAAACAGCTTTCCAAGCGTGGTCAGAGACTTCCCCTCTAAGCCGTGCGCGGGTGATGTTCAGATTCAAAGACTTAGTGGAACAAAATCGTGAGAAATTGCAGATGATGATCACGGCTGAACATGGGAAGGTGCTAAGTGATGCTGCTGGTGAGGTAACACGCGGACTTGAAGTGATAGAGTTTGCCTGCGGTATTCCGCATTTATTAAAAGGAGAACACTCCAAGAATGTCGGCACAGGCGTGGACTCTTGGTCAGAAATGCAGCCGCTGGGCGTGGTTGCTGGTATTACTCCCTTTAACTTCCCTGTCATGGTTCCGATGTGGATGTTTCCTGTAGCCATCGCCTGTGGTAATACTTTTATTTTAAAACCCTCCGAGAAAGACCCGTCGCCGGCTCTATTGATCGCTGAGTTATTTAAACTAGCCGGACTGCCAGATGGTGTATTTAACGTGATTAATGGCGACAAAATGGCAGTTGATGCTCTGTTATCACATAAGGATGTGCAGGCTATAAGTTTTGTCGGTTCAACTCCAATAGCGCAATACATTTATGCTACCGCCAGCGAGCACGGAAAACGGGTGCAGGCTTTGGGGGGTGCGAAAAATCATTTGATGATTATGCCGGATGCTGATTTAGATCAGGCTGTCGATGCTTTAATGGGCGCCGCATATGGATCGGCAGGTGAACGCTGCATGGCAATATCCGTCGCCGTATGTGTAGGGGACAATGTCGCGGATCAATTGATCGGAAAGTTAACGCCAAGGGTACAAAGCCTCAAGATAATGCCAGGGACAGAAGATAAGGCAGAAATGGGTCCGCTAGTTACTAATCAGCATCTTGCAAAAGTGAGAAGCTATGTTGGTCAAGGCGTTAAAGAAGGAGCATCTCTAATCGTTGATGGTCGCAATCACGTTGTTGCTGGTCATGAAGATGGCTTTTTCCTTGGAGGCTGTCTCTTTGATAATGTCACTAAAGACATGAGCATCTATAAAGATGAAATTTTCGGCCCAGTATTAAGCGTGGTCCGAGTACAGAATTTTAATGCCGGCTGCGAGCTAATCAATAATCACGAATATGGCAATGGCACGACTATTTTTACTCGCGATGGCGATTCTGCCCGCCAATTTACCCATAGCATCCAAGCCGGAATGGTAGGTGTTAATGTGCCTATCCCTGTGCCGATGGCTTTTCACAGTTTTGGCGGATGGAAACGCTCATTATTCGGGCCGTTACATGTACACGGCCCGGATGGAGTGCGATTTTACACACGCATGAAGACTATGACTTCGAGATGGCCAACAGGCATCCGCACGGGAAGTGAATTTTCTATTACGACCATGGAATAAATCCAAAAACATTTTCACTAAATAACAGCGATGTCGATGAGCTCCAAATACGATCCCGTCAATAGGAGCGTTATACCCGTCTTCCTCCAATATGCCATACCTTCGGTAATCGGCATGCTCGCTATGTCATCAGCGTTTGTGATAGATGGCATTTTTGTTGGGAACTACATAGGCACATCAGCCCTGGCTGCAATCAACTTGGCTATGCCAGTGTGGTCTGGTTTGTTCGCGATAATAACAATGCTGGCAGTTGGTAGCTGTGTTATGAGCGGCAAATATTTGGGTGAAGGAGACCACGCATCAGCAAATGATATTTTTTCCAAATCGCTGGCTTGCGCGCTTTTTTTCGCCTTAGTTACTGCCGCACTCGGCCTTTTCTTTCTTGATTCATTGATTGCTGCCCTTGGAACCACAGCAGAATTAACGGATCTCGTTAATACTTACCTGACAATCATATTGGGTTTTTCTCCAGTTTTCTTGCTGGGTTTCACACTATTCTATTTTGTTAGAGTAGATAACAATCCCTTACTTGCATCTAGTTCATTAATAGCCAGTGCTGTATTGAATGTAATTTTGGACTGGATCTTTATTGTTGAACTTGACATGGGGATAGAAGGCGCAGCTTATGGCACAGCCATCGGTCACGGGTCCCCTTTGCTTACCCTACTACCACATTTTTTTAGGAAAACTCGACACCTTAAATTAGTACCACTAACAGGGAGCTGGAATGCCATCCCTCATGCTCTGGCCAATGGATTTTCCGAATTTGTAAATGAGATCTCAGCAGGCCTTACTACGCTCTTGCTAAACTGGATTATGATTACTCGCCTCGGAGTGAGCGGTGTGGCTGCTTTCACTATAGTTAATTATCTTTTTTTCATAGGTTTGATGACTTTCGCCGGCATAGGTGAATCACTACAACCACTTATCAGCAAAAATTATGGAGCACGACAACCGGAAAAAATGACTCAGTTTGTCATTGTTGCGTTATTCTCTATTTCATTGATCGCCGTTGTCATTTGCGGGCTGTTAATCACAATTCCAGATTTATTGATTGGGTTTTTCCTGCAAGAAAATGAGACTTCTACAATTGATATAGCCACTCGCTTCATTTTCTTTTTCTGGCCAGCGTTCATTTTTAGCGGTTTGAACATTACCTTATCAGAGTATTTTACAGCATGTCATAAACCTCTTCATTCTGCCTCCATTGCAGTATCCAGAAGTTTATTTCTGCCACTTATTTTCCTATTTACATTGCCCATTTGGTTAGATGAGATTGGCATTTACATTTCAATACCTCTCGCTGAACTTTTTGCATTCCTTTTAGCCTTAGCTCTTATTACGAAAAACAAACCCAAAAAACTTGTTGAAGCACTAGCTCACAATTAGTGGAAACAATACCATGCGAAGGTACACACAATTTTACGTAAACGGTAATTGGATTGATCCTGTAACTCCAAATAGGTTCGATGTTACGAATCCTGCAGATGAAACGATTGCTGGTGTCATTTCACTAGGATCAAAGTCCGACGTAGATAAAGCAGTTGTAGCTGCGCGCAGCGCCTTTACTCCATTTTCACGATTTTCCCGGCAAGAGCGCTTAGAGTTATTAGAAAGCATACTGATCACTTATAACAAATACTACGATGAAATTGCTCTAGCCATCAGTGATGAAATGGGCGCACCTCTGTCATTCTCAATTGAAGAACAAGCAAGTTGTGGAACTGGGCACTTACAGGCAGCTATTAATGCTTTAAAGAATTTTCAGTTTGAAGAAAATAACGGCAACACACGTGTCTACAAAGAACCCATCGGTGTTTGCGCATTCATCACCCCCTGGAACTGGCCCATCAACCAAATCACCTGTAAGGTAGCACCAGCTATCGCCACTGGCTGCACGATGCTGCTTAAGCCCAGCGAAATAGCTCCTTTTTCGGCTTACCTTTTTAGTCAAGTTATGGATGAAGCGGGAGTGCCAAGTGGCGTTTTTAACATGATCAATGGCGATGGCCCTACCGTAGGAACAGCAATGGCCAAACATCCGGATGTAGATATGGTTTCATTTACTGGCTCTACTCGTGCCGGCATCCTGGTTGCAAAGGCAGCTGCCAATACAGTGAAACGGGTCGCCCAAGAACTGGGTGGAAAATCAGCTAATATAATCCTCGACGACGCAGACTTGGAGAAAGCGGTGAGTAATGGAGTTATAGATTGCTTCTCAAACAGCGGTCAATCCTGCAATGCTCCCACTAGAATGTTAGTACCGAAAAGCAACCACGATCTAGCAGTGGCCATCGCTGTGAATACCGCCGATACCATTGTGGTGGGTGACCCTAAGGCAGATGACACAGTTATAGGTCCGGTAGTAAGTAAGCTGCATTTTAATAAGATCCAAAAGCTTATCCAGCAGGGCATTGAAGAGGGAGTCGAACTGGCATGTGGCGGTACTGGCAAACCAGAACATCTTGAAAGAGGCTACTATATTAAGCCAACTATATTCGTAAACGTGGACAATGCTTCTACAATTGCTCAACAGGAAATCTTCGGCCCCGTGCTTGCAATCATTCCCTACCAAGATGACAACGAAGCTATCCAAATAGCCAACGATACTCCCTATGGTTTGTGCGGTTACGTCTCTGGAAGTCAGCCTAGGGCACTGGATATTGCTTCTAAGCTACGTACAGGCATGGTACATATCAATGGAGCCGAAGGTAGCTTCGATGCACCTTTTGGCGGATATAAACAATCAGGGAATGGTCGCGAGTTCGGTGAATACGGTTTTAAGGATTTCCTGGAAATAAAGGCCGTAATGGGGATTCCGAACTAGGCAAAAAGGAAATTGTAATACTATTGAATATCCTTACCCTTTCGATTTCAAAATCAAAAAGGCACCTAGCATAATAGTGAAAATGGGGAAAAACGGTACAAACGGAAAATACGGCACATACATTCCAATATGTTCCATTAATTCAATACCAGCAAAAAGTTCGTAGGCCTGTCCGCTCCAGACTGACCCGAAGCCACTGCCAATTAAGCCGATTAATACCACCACTATACCCGATACCAGATACAGCAAATGTCTTGTGCTACCGGCATTTAACTGTATTGTTTTATCTTTCACGATTCTGCTTCTAGTCACTCGTTTACAAAACAATTTTCATTGAATCTCTGATCAAGTCCGCAGCCAAAATAGTTTATAGCTTTCCCTTTACCACTTCTAACTAGGCTGGGCTGGGCTTTGCTCCCCTGTTTGTTGCCAGCGTTTCTTACTCCATGCACACAAACGCAAACCCCAGGCAAGGAAACCGGCCCAATAATATAAATAATCGACTGAATTCGGGTATTGATAATAGAAGATATTGAACCAATATACGCTCCAAGCGTAGGCCCATAGATAGTAAATTCCGGACTTGTGAAGGAGTTTCCACTGTTTAGAATTCAAGCGTCTGCGGCCAAACTTGAATGAAGTTAGTACCATCGCAATCAGGAATACATAACCCAATGTCCCCTCAATAGCATCACTGAGCACATAAACTTCTTCCATATAATATTGCGTATATATTCCCACCATCCACAAAATAAACAAAAGTTGCCAAGCCATAGCAAGAGCGAAACAAAGCCCAATTATTTTTCGATTTCGCAATAGCCAACGACTGAACGTTGAGGGAAATACAAGATGTAAAGAGGAGGCAGCAAAGGCCAGATACAACCATGGTACTGAAAAGCGCACGGTAAGCTGAATCATCGAAGAGACAGCTTCACCACTGGACAAGTCAACACTTCCCATTGTTAACACAAACACTAAGGATATTGGGGTCGTGATAACCCAGAACAGATTCCAACCATTGATTATATTACTTTGTAGTAAACCGTTTAGGTTGGCAGCCATAATATTAAGCACTGTATCCAAACGATTTAGAAGGGCGACTGTTAATGAGTGATTTCCTCTTACAATTTATCTTTAAGGGCATAGTAGAGCATACCCAATCCCACCATTTGCCTACGGAATATGTGTTGCCCTGGAATTGTAAATGGTTTGATGTTTGCAAATATATCGAATCGGTCAAAGGTTCCAGCTACTGCGTCTGCTATTATTTGTCCGGCGAGATGCGTGACATTCACTCCGTGCCCGGAATAACCCTGGGAATAAAAAATATTATTATCAATCCTTCCTATTTGGGGCACCCTATTTATAGGCACTCCAATTGTACCGCCCCAGCTAAAATCAATTCTAGCCCCGGCCAGTTGTGGATAGATTTTTAGCATTCTCGGCATCAAATGGCGCTTGATAACGTCAGGATCTCTGCCGAAATAGTTACATCTGCCCCCGAACAGCAGGCGCTTATCTGCGCTAAGACGAAAATACTCTAAGATATAATTTGGATCACAAACCGCGAGATCCTGTGGGTTGATTTCACAGACAATATCCTCACTTAAAGGCTCAGTAGCTAGAATAAAACTATTTACAGGAAACATAATCCCACGCAGTTTGGGCTCCAAAAAGTGATAAGCATTGCCCGCTAAGACTACAAAATCAGCAGTTATAGAGCCTTGTTCAGTGACGACCATAGGTTTGGATTGCTTTTCAATACGCAGCACAGGCGACTGTTCATAAATGGTCACACCGAGATTAACCGCGGCTTTCGCCTCACCAATGCACAAATTGAGTGGGTGCAGATGACCATTCCCCATGTTTAACAAGCCACCAATATAAGCATTGGTTCCAATAGCATCTCGAATTTCTTGTTTCGATAATAATTTGATCTCAAAGGGAAAATTGTGCCTCTTCAGCTCTGTAAATTCTGCTTCCAATCCTTGAATATGACGTGGTTTGATTGCCACATCTAGATACCCTGACTTTAAATCACATTGAATTCCGTAAGTTTCGACCCGTTCCCTGATGATCTGGTGCCCTTTCCAGCGCATATCCCAAACTATAGATTCACCATTCGCCCCTAGGGATTTGCTAATACGATTTTCACCCGAGATTCCACCGATCATTTGACCTCCATTTCGACCTGAAGCTCCCCATGCAACCTTATTGGCCTCGATTACATGAACTTTAAAGCCACGCTCTGCTAGGTGAAGAGCTGCTGACAGACCAGTAAATCCGGCTCCAATGACACAAACGTCAGAAGATTTTGCGCCTTGCAGCGGCGAATAATCGGGGATTTCATTCGCGCTTGCCGCGTAATATGAGCCGGTATGGGGTTGTAAGCTAATCATTCTTGCTACCTATACCAGAGCATTTTGGGCACACAGGTAAATTTAAGAAACCCGCGCCAATAAGCAAACACCCATGGATGACGGGGTCAACTCTTCCTACCATTGTCTTCATTTTTATCCCTTCAAACATACATGTAAGTTTCTTAAACGCCAGACCCTTATTTTGGTCTGTCGCGAACCCGGACTCTCGGTGAACGATAATTATTAGAAGGTCAACGGCGGAGTTGCTCGTGCTCGTGGAGGTGCCCAAAAAGGTTTACTTTTGATAGTGCATTTAGCAATTTTACTGTTAGGACGAAGCTCTCTGTTGTAATAGATTTCCGCCCATATTTCCCCTTGTAAATACTCCGTCTGAACCATAGCGAGTGCTATATTAGCTTTAACCACCGGCGACCACATTGCAGAAGTCACGTATCCGATTTCATACTTACAACTCTTGCTGCTGTATAAATGAGACTCCTCGGCGGGTTTATTCCCTTGAATGTCCAACCTAACCAAAGTGTACTCTGAGCCCTCGTTTTGTTCCTGCAATAGAGCCGTCCGCCCGTTGAAGTGAGGTTTCCTAAAGTCAACCAGCCATCCAAGATTCAGCTCAAATGGCGTCTGATCATGCTGAAAGTGGATGGTTTTAAGCGCTTCATTAAACTCCATACCTGGCATTATGAATCCTGCTTCCAGTCGCGCCATATCCGTCGCAGTTTCACCATAGGGCTGAATGCCATAGTCGCTGCCAACCTCGTATAGCGCATCCCAAAGATCTAATGCTAAATTTGGTTCAATCCACAACTCATAACCTAAATCGCCCGTAAAACCCGTGCGGGAAACCATGAGCATGTTATTTGCATTGCCCCGAAATCGAAAGTGACCTATATCGAAAGGTTTAAGATTTTCAATTCCTTCGAACTCCATTTTTTTTAACACTTCGCAACTACTTGGCCCTTGGAACGACAATGCAGCAACCTCATCAGACACATCGAGAATCGCTACATCTTTGAAACCAAACGCACTCTTGCGCAACCAGGCAAGACTAGGGCTACCACAAGTCAACATGAATTTTTCCGGACCTAATTTAAAAATGGTTCCGTCGTCAATCATTCGGCCCTCGTCTGTACACCAACACAAATAGGTCACACGGTTTTCTTTCATATTGCTAATGTCACGAGTCACCATGCGATTCAACATGGTCTCCGCGTTCTTACCGCTTATGATATATTTTTGCATAGGGCAAATGTCATAAGTAGCACAGCCATTACGTACACAGAAATATTCGTACTCAGCATCATAATAATAGTCAGCAAACTTATAGCCATTCCAACTTGACCAAGCATTACGAAGATTCAGCGCCGCTTGTCGCGGATGAAAATGAGACTCTTTTAACCGCTCACCGGCGAAAGGATCTGTTGTCAAGTCAGTAGCATCGCTCATAGCTTTATGGTCTAGCTTATTCGTCATCAAAATCGTCTGCGGGGACCGTATTAGGTCGCCTTAAATCAATCAGTATTTCGCGCGCTGCGTTGGCACCACACGCGGAAGACACGCCTCCTCCAGGATGAGTAGATGATCCACACATGTACATGTTCCTAACCGGCATACGATACTGCGCATATCCTGGGAAGGGCCTATTAAATAGCAATTGGTCTATGGTCAGTTCACCTTGAAAAATATTGCCTTCGGTTAAACCAACTTCTGCCTCAATTTCAAAAGGCGTTCGAACTTCCATGTGAACGATCAATTCTTTGAAACCTGGACTATAGCGTTCAATTTTATCGACAACCGTTTCTCCGAACTGATCTCGTTTCTCTGGAGTCCAGGGTCCGTCGGCTAATTCTGGAGGGCAGTACTGCACAAAGTTTGACATCCAATGTTTACCCGGTGGCGCTACTGTGGGATCCCAAGCAGAAGGAATTACCGACTCAATAAAAGGATCGTCAGACCAGCGACCATGCTTCCAACAATCGTATGCGCGCTCCATCGTTTCTAATGAACCGACAAATCCCTGACCGCCTCGATTTACATAGCGATTATCTGGAACTCCATTGAATTTGGGCAAACTTGATAAAGCAATATTCACCTTTCCGGAGGAGCCCCGAATCTTGAAGTTTTTGGCTCTGTCGTATATTCCTGGGGGCAGATCGTTTTTATCCATGCACTTCGTAAATGTGCGTTTTGCGTCAAGATTGGATACGACGATATCTGCATTTAGTTCATCACCACCTTCCAGAGCAACGCCCACCGCTTTCTTATTCTTTACCAGTATCTGGTTGACGGCAGCATTCGTGCGAATTTCGCCTCCGTGTTCCTTTAAAGCACCCGCGAGTGATTGCGAAATCGCTCCCATGCCTCCCCGCGCTAATCCCCAGGCACCTATATTTCCATCCACGTCACCCATAACATGATGCAAAAGTATGTATGCTGAACCGGGCGAATAGACGCCTAGAGCAGTACCTATAATCCCCGGACTAGCCATCGCGGCTTTTATTAAATCATGCTCAAAGTAGTCCTCGAGAAAATCGGCTGCACTCATGGTGAAAAACCGGATATATTCGTACAGTTCTTTCTCTCCTAATCCCCAGAATTCTCTCGCTAACCAAAGTAATTCCCTAATATCTCGCAGTCGAAATGAAGTTGGATCGGGAGGCGTTCTCAAAAGAGTCTTGCGAATTAACTTGGCATAGCGCGCCAGATCGGTGTGGAAGCGAAACATTGCGTCAGCATCATGAGGGGAAATACGACGTAGCTGATTGTATTCAGCTTCCTCGGAATTATAACTAACAATCGTTTCGCCATTGTCGCCAAAATTAACCGTTCCTAGATAAGGTACCAATACAAGCCCATGACGAGTCAGATTGAGGTCACGGTGAATAGCCTGTCGCATCAGGCTGCAAACGTAAGAGCAGCTCGAATAGAACCATCCTTCTTGCATTTCCCGCGTTACTGAGGCTCCGCCAATGTAATCATTCTTCTCGACCACCAACACATCGAGCCCAGCTTTAGCAAGATATGCACCAGTGGTTAATCCGTTATGGCCTGCTCCTACAATAATAGCATCGTAGTTCTGACTCATTTCAACATCTCGTGGGCAGCATTGTGGCCTGAGGCACCCACCAGGCCACCACCGGGATGGCAGCCTGCCCCACAAACATAAAGCCCAGGAATGGGAGTAGCGTATTGCGCTGCTTCATATGTGGGTCGCATCATAAACATCTGATCAAGCGATAATTCAGTATGATGCCAGTGTCCACCTGTCGCACCATGTCTCTGCTCCAGATCCAGAGGCGTGAGAACCTCACTGTACAATATGTGTTCCTTGATATCTGGTGCATAAATGGAAAGGGTATCGATTACTTTTTCTTGCAGAACGGCCCGAGTTTGGTCTGTCCAGCTGCTTTTTAATTCATAAGGGACATACATGACATGGGCCGAAAGCACATGTTGCCCGACTGGAGCTAAAGATTCATTATGCAAACTCGGAATCACAACTTCCATTACAGGTTGTTTGGAACACTCTCCATATTTAGCATCATCGAAAGCGAACTCGATTGCATCCATATTCGGGGCAATAATCAAGCGTCCATCTGGCTTATCCAGACCTGTAAATTTAGGCACGCCATTGAGGGCCAAATGAAGTTTCGCGACATAACCTTCACTGCGCAACCGCCTAATTCTATTGGTAAATTCAATTTCCAGATTCTCGATACCTACTAATTCCAAGAATGTGCGTTTGGGATCAGTCGTTGATACCACCCGATTGGCAGTGATGGTCTCACCACTTGCTAATTTAACACCATTGGTTTTGAGACCACTCTCATCTGCCTGAATAAGAATTCGGGAAACTCTGGCTCCTGTTCTAATTTCAGCACCTGCTCTTTCTGCCGTTTCTTTCAGTGCAATGAATAAACTTTCTATACCTTCAGCTGGAATTATATGAGCTCCTCCATGCTCACCAGTCATTCTGTAAAGCAGCGATAGAACCGTCGCATTGGGTGAGCGTGGCGCCATTTTTGACCCTATCAAGCCATCCCAACACAACACTGCTTTTAACAAATCACTATCAAAATTTTCGTCCATAAGATCTCGCGCTGGCAATGTCGCTATCCGCATAAATTCGCCCATATCTTCCTTTCCAAGCAAGCGTAACTTTAGGCCCAGCTGTCCGAAAGTCATACGGCTTGGTAAGCTGTTATCACCTATTCTAGGCATGGTCTTGTGCCAGAAAGGATGGAGCAAGTTGGTGAATTTCTGCATCACTTGGCGATACTCTTTATAGCTCTCTACATCCTCGACACCAACTCCTTCAACTTCTAGGCCGGTTAATGTGACATGCTCACCTGATGCATTCAGACCAACGGTAGTCATAGGTGCAGCGCCACTGGTAAAACCATAAGCAGACAAATTAAGATCTTTCGCCACTTTAGTGGAGAAATTGCTGATAGAGTGGGCAACAGAAGCCTTGAAGCCGGGATGGAACTCTCGCGTCTCTGCAAGTCCGCCGAGATTATCTGACGCCTCAAGCACTAATACATGATGGCCCTTCTTCGCTAGATACGCGCTACAGACAAGTCCGTTATGGCCACCACCGATGATGATTGTGTCGTAATGATGCAAATGAAACCCTTGTTATTTCAGTAGATTAGTGCCGGTGATAGTTTATTTAAGGCATACAAGCTGGACTTCCGCGCCTAGACGCTAAGACAAGCAGCTTTCGTTCAGTCTATCAAAACTAGAAGCTTCTATAGCTCGTTTTTAGGTAACTAAATTAGCTACTAGGACTATGATGCCCACGAGCTATTTATCTATTAGAAACTGCCAGCGAGGATCCTATGTCTCGCTGGCTTGTAATTTTTCCGTTTGATCATCTCCAGTAATTTCCTGACGCCATTCAGACATATTTATCTCTATCAGAAAAAATCCAGAAATCCAGACAAATTCATCCCACGCAAACATAAGGTGGCCCCGATAAAGCCAATACGCAAGTGCTCCCCAAAGCAAGGTATAGAGTAAAATCTTCGCTGCATTTAGACCGCTAATGGCAGGTCCCTCACTAATATCCCGGTCTCGCAACCGGACCATTATTTCAATGGTCAATAATATAAGGAGCCAGGATATCGCCTCCAGAAGGTCCACCCAGGCAAGCTGACGCTCTATGATTAACCCAGCACTATCTGTGACAATAATAAAGGTTGGAGGATCGATATAGAAGAATTGAGATCCATTTGAGAGATTTTCACAGTTGCTTGTATCGAGCAGTGTATATACTAAATTTGTAGCAAACGAAACATCTGTTCCCGCCAGCTGACAAAGATTAGAAACACTTTCTATCGGTGTCACTCCACTTAGCTGATAAACATTGATGCCCCAAGCATATAAGGTATGAGCTAAAAAACCGTAGCAAATAAATCGAACGCCATGCATGAATATCACTTTCTTGCGGGTTAGCGCTTCGTCTGATAAGACGTAAGTTTCGAGCTCCAATAGAATAATAAGAATTATCCAGGCACTTTCATCGATAGTTGTAGCGAAGGCACGCGTCCACTCTATCAACGGCCCACCATTGCGCATCGTGTGGGCTGCAATCACCAAATCATTTCTGACATACAAAGCAAAGTTGAGCAATAGCAACGAATACACAACTAACTTAATTAGTTGAAACCAATCTATTGAGGAATTTTCGAAAGCTTTGGTTATAGTTTTCATTATTAATAGCTATATATCGGTGTTAAGTTTATATCGATATTGAGCTTTAGAACCTCTCTGGCGGTGTTGCGGATCGCCGAGGATGGGACCAGAAAGGATCCTTAGAAATCGTGCATCTCGCCCATGTCACTTGCCACTCCAATTCTTTTTGGTAGTAAATCTCCGCCCAGATTTCAGCTGGG
>Ga0209228_1000061_pt1 | contig 46668 bp, 53 predicted proteins | sample METZYME_3_150m_FD_187547 | JGI IMG/M metagenome (GOLD analysis project Ga0209228, IMG submission 187547) | Marine microbial communities from oxygen minimum zone in mesopelagic equatorial Pacific - METZYME_3_150m (SPAdes) (version 2) | ecosystem: Environmental > Aquatic > Marine > Oceanic...
GTGAGACGGACCTCGAGGTAGCCGCCGGGCAAGGCACCGGAGATGACGTCCCCCCACTCGATGAGAGTGACTGACCGATCATCGACCAGCTCGTAGAGACCGAGGTCACGAACCTCGTCGATGTGGGTGAGTCGGTACACGTCGAGGTGGTGAACGGTCAACTCGTCGCCCGTGTAGCGGTTGGCCAGGGTGAAAGTGGGCGAGGTGATGGGTGTGGTCACCCCGAGGGCCCGACCGAACCCCTGGGTGAACGCCGTCTTGCCGGCCCCCAGGTCACCACACAGCACCAGCAGGTCTCCAGCACGCGACAGCCCAGCCAGCGCGGCGGCCACGGCCTGAGTGCCTTCGGCCGAGGTGGTGGACACCGTCAGGAGGGGCAGGTCCGTCGTCATCTCGGACGCCCGTTCATGAGGCCATCATCAGGTTGCGGGCCCGTCCGAAGTCGGACCGCATGTCGGCCAGCACGCCGGCCCCACCACGGAGAGCGGCCGCCGGGTGGAAGGTTGGCACGAGGTGACGGGGCGGATTCCCGTAGCGGTAGTCGGCGCCCCGCAGCTTCGTGATGCCGGTGGCGGTGTCCAGGAGGAGCCGGGAGGCGAAGTTCCCCAGTGTGACGATGACTGCAGGATCCACAAGGTCCAGCTGGTGGGCCAGCCACGGCCGGCAGGCGGCGATCTCGTCGGGACGGGGATCACGGTTGTCGGGCGGGCGGCACTTCACGACGTTGGCGATGTAGACATCGGACCGTTCGACGCCCAGTTCCTCGGCCAGCAGGCGATCCAGGAGTTGGCCGGAGCGACCCACGAAGGGCACGCCCTGCTCGTCCTCGCGGGCGCCGGGCGCCTCACCGACGAATACCACGTCGGCGTCGGGGGCACCGGTACCGAAGACGACCTGCGTGCGACCTTCGGCCAGCCCACAGGCCGTGCAGGAAGCAGCCTCGTCGGCCAGAAGAGCCAATGACTCGGGGGCGGTCGTCACCCGGGCAGATTATCGACCCGATCCCCTCAGAACGGGTCCCGTCAGCAGGCCCGTACCACGGCCCGCTCGACGGCGGCCACGGCCAGCACCCGCAGCACGTCGATGTCGGCGGCTTCGGCGCGGCCGGTGGCCGCGGCGACGAAGGCGTCTCCGTCGGATCGCATGTGGGGCGGGAATACGGCCCGGGCCAGACCGTCATGGGCCGACTGGGCCATGAGCAGGCACTCTCCCTTGGTCAGGGCGGCGTCGGTGACTACCGCCCCGATGGTGGTGTTGCCCCGCAGGCCCGGCAGATCCGAGGCGTCTCCGGCATCTCCAGCCACCGGCCAACCGCCGAACACCCCGTCGGCCACCGCGGCCGACGTGGCCGGATGACCGACGTCGCCCGCCGCGTTGACGGCCACCACGGCGGCCACCGTGACCCCGCCGTGGGCAACCACAGCTACCCCCACGCCACCGGGTCGGGCATGGGTCCGGCCCCGCCACTTCCCGACCGTGGCGCCGGTGCCGGCCCCGACCGGCCCGGTGGCCACCGCCATCTCGGCGGTTGCTATGGCCGTTTCAGCAGCGACTCGACCATCAGCGGCAGTGGGACGGACCGAACCGTCCCCCTCCAGAAGGTCGTAGAGCGCCAGGCCGACCACTATGGGCACCGGCCCGCCTTCGGTGGCGTAACCGATTCCGGCATCGGCAAGATGTGAAACCACCCCATCAGCGGCCGCCAGGCCGAAGGCCGAACCACCAGACAGCACAAGGGCGTCCAAGCGCTCCACCACTCGCTCGGGAGCCAGCAGGTCGAACTCGCGTGTGGCGGGGGCACCGCCGCGGACCTCGCCAGAGGCCACCGTCCCTTCGGGGAACAGCAGGACCGTGCAGCCGGTGCGTGCCTCGATATCGGTGTAGTTGCCGACCCGTAGGCCGTCGATGGGAATCCTCACGTCAGCCGACGCTAGTCCCAGCCCCCGGTGGTGCCGCTCGTGATGTCACGGTCGGTGCCGGCGGCAAGTGTCTCCAGGCGATCGTCGTAGTCGGCAATCACGGTGCGCCAGTCGAACCGTCGGATGGCCTCGTCCAGGCCGACCACCCGGGCCCGCCAGCCATCGAGGTCGATCAGCACGTCACGCAGGCGGGTCCGCAGGTCGCCGTCCGGATAGAGGGCGCCATCGGCCCACGATCCCACCAGCTCCGGGTAGCTCTGCCCGGTCGGGAGGACCGGCACGCAGCCAGCGGCCATGGCTTCCACCACGGCGATCCCGAAGAACTCGTGGTGCGCCGCGCTTACCACCACATCGGACCGGTTCAACAGGTCGACGTAGGCGGCCCGATCCTGGAACCCCCAGGCCACCACCCGGTCGCCGAGGTGGTCCCGGGCCTCGACGAACTCCCTCGGGTCGACCCGTTCATTCTCGCCCACCAGGGCCACCCGAAAGGCCACGCCCTCGGCGGCCAGGTGGCGTAGCGCATCCAGCACAGCCTTCGGGTTCTTGTCGTGATCCCAGCGTTGGTTCCAGAGCACCAGCGGGCCCGCCGGATCGGCGGGAACGATCTCTTCAGGAACCACCCCTTTAGAAATGGGCACGTCGGCCAGGTCGACGCCCACGGGCACCACGTAACACCGGTCGGCTACCTCGCCCAGGAATCCGACATGAGAATGGTCGGGGGCACGATCCAGGAGGTCGGGCAGGGCGGCCAACAGCCCGTCGCGTTGGAACGCCGAGTTGCACCACACCTGGTCGGCGACGGCCATCCCCATCCAGTTGACCAACGGCAGCTCGTCGGACGCCGACCCCTTCTGGTTGGGACTCACCGGGTACAGCAGCTGGTTCTCGTGCAGGTAGAGCACCACCGGCGGATCACCTAGGAAGCGTCGGGTCAGGCCCAGCCAGCCCGCCAGGTCGACCATGCCTGAGACCACCACCACGTCGGGTAGGCCGTGCTCGGCCACCGCCCGACGGGCCTCCTCGGCCAGGGTGAGTGCCCCACCCCGCATCCGCCAGCGCCACGCGGCGGCCGGGTGCGAGACGACGACCAGTTCGTGGCGGCTGTGGACGACCAGACCATCGGCCCACGCACCGTGGGACCCGCCGTGAAACGGTTCGACGAGCAGGACCCGGGCCATTGTCAGACCTAGGGGTAACGCCGAGGTGGGCGGTGGCTGAGCGAGCAGAGGACCTCCCACGGAATGATCCCGATGGCGTCGGCGACCTCGCCGGCCCCGATCTCCTCGTCGCCCTGGCTGCCCAGAAGGATCACTTCGTCACCGAGGGAGACCGACCCGTCGACCTCGACCATCAGGGCGTCCATCGAGACGACGCCACGTAGCGGCCAGCGTCGACCTCCCACCAACGCTTCGCCACCCAGACCCCACGCCCGGGCCAGGCCGTCGGCGTAGCCCATGGGCACGGTGGCCAGGATGGTCTCGTGGTCGCCCACCCAGCGGTGGCCGTACCCCACGCCCTCGCCTGGCGGCACGACATGCAGGTGGGTGACCTCACTGCGGATGGACATGGCCTGACGCAGATCGAGGGCCCGGCAGGCCTCGGCCACGTCCGGGCCGGGCGACACGCCGTACATTCCGATGCCGACCCGGACCAACGACCGGTGGGTGTCGGGCCGGGTGACCGAAGCGGCCGTGTTAGCTAGGTGGACGACCGGCGGTTCGATACCCGCGGCGGCCAGGGTGGCCAGCACGGCGTCGAAGCGGTCAACCTGCACCCCGGTGAACGGATCGTCGGGCACATCGGCCGTCGAACAGTGCGAGAACACGCCCTCGAGGACCAGGCCGGCATCGCAGATGTGGCGCGCCGTGGCCAGTGCCTCCTCGGGCCGCACCCCGACCCGGTGCATGCCGGTATCGACCTTCAAATGGACGGCCGACAGGCCTGCCTCGAACCCGTCCCGAACCGAGTGGATCGCGGCCGCGTAGGCGTCGATCCCGGCCGGGGTGTAGAGGGTGGGGCGCACCCCACCGAGGGCCACCACCTCGGCCATCTCGTCGGGCCTTGGTTCGGACAGCACCAAGATGGGAGCGGTCAGCCCGGCGGCCCGGAGCTCGGCAGCCTCCTCGACCAGGGCCACGGCCAACCAGGTGGCCCCGGCCCGTACCGCGGCGTCGGCCACCGCCGGGGCGCCGTGGCCGTACCCGTCAGCCTTGACAACCGCGCAGACCGCGGCGTCACCCACCAGGGCGTCAAAGGCGGCCACGTTGTGGCCCACGGCGTCCAAGTCGACCGACACCCAGGTGGGACGCATCAGCTTGCGCCTCCCGAGGCATCGACGGAAAGGTTGGTCAGCACGGACACCAGCCTCGCCGCAAGATCGCCCGCCGCCACCCCGGTGGACGAACCCGCCATCGGGGGGCCATCAATGCCCGGCCCGGTGACCAGGCGTCCGTGCACATGGGCGGCGGCGGCCGCGGCCTCCAACGGCGCGGCCCCACGGGCAAGGAAGGCCCCGATGATCCCAGCCAGCACATCACCGGACCCAGCGGTAGCCAGGCGGGCGTCGCCCGCCGCGGCGAACCGAACCTGGCCGTCGGGGGCGGCGACCACCGTGGTCGGACCCTTCAGGAGCACCACAGCGCCGGTATCGGCAGCTAGGGCACGGGCGGCAGCCATGCGGTCCAAACCAGGCGGCCCACCGGCCAGACGGGTGAACTCACCGTCATGCGGGGTCAGGATCAGCGGCCTCCCCGCGGTAGCCACCCGACCGCCGGCCGGGACGGTGAGGGCGGCCAGGCCATCACCATCGATGACCAGCGGTGGGCCCGACGAGGCCACCAGCCGTCGCACTGCGTCGGCCACCTCGGGGGCGGTCCCCAATCCCGGGCCGACCACCATCGAGGCGAACCGGTCCCCGTCCAAGCCCTCGGGGCCATCTAGCCCCAGGCCAGTGGTGACGGGCATCCGTACCACCTCGGCCGGGACACCCAGCTCGTCGGAAATACCCGGGCCATCGTCGCCGGGTACAGACAGACGGACGTAGCCCGCCCCGGCCCGCAGCGCCGCGGTGGCGGCCAGACCAGCGGCCCCCTTCATGCCCGATGAGCCAGCGATGACCCAGCAGGCCCGCTGCCACTTGTGGGCGTTGACCGGACGTGGGGGCACCAGGCCAGCGATGTCGCCGTCGGTCAGCAGATAGGACGTCGCCCCCGACACGTCGAGACCCAGGTCCACCACCTCGATCCGTCCGGCCAGCGCCGGACCGTCACCGAACAACAGGCCCGGCTTGAGGGCCGCAAAGGTCACGGTCCGACGAGCGCTTAGGGGCCGACCCCGCGCCTCGCCGGTCAGACCGTCGAGGCCCGACGGGAGGTCCACGGCCAGTACCGGAGCGACGACGGCGGGTGCATCAAAAGGGCGGCCAAGCCCGGTGCCGTAAGCGGCATCCACTACCAGGTCCACCGCGTGATCCCCCGCGGTCGGTAGGTGGTCCGAGGTTGCGGCAGCATCAACGACCGTCGCCCGCACCCCCCGTCGGGCCAGCAGACCGGCGGCCACCCGGCCATCTGCGCCGTTGGATCCCTTGCCGGCAAGCACGGCCACTCGCCGTCCGTATCCTCCACCCAACTCGTCCAGTACGGCACGGGCCACTGCGGCACCGGCCCGTCCGACCAGGACCTCTAACGGTTCAGTTGCCGCGGCATCCACGGTGGCCATCTCATCCGGCGTACACACCGGGATCACGTCGGATCGACTCCTCAGAGAGCGACGACGGTCGCCTGGGCCAGAGTGTCAGTGTGGCTCAGGGTGACCAACCAGCGGCTCACGCCGGCCCGCCGGGCCACCTCGGCTGACTCACCGTGGAGCACCATCGAAGGAGGCCCCAGCCCGTCGCGCACCACCTCGATGTCGTACATGTCCATCCCGCCGAGACCCAGACCGAGGGCCTTGAGCGTCGCCTCCTTGGCCGCGAACCGCACCGCGTAGCGACTGGCCGGGTCCACATGGGCATCGGCATAGGCCCGCTCAGCCGGTCGGAACAGCCGGTCTCGTAGCGACGGCGTGCGATCCAACGAGCCTCGGAACCGGTCGATATCGACTAGGTCCACTCCGATGCCGATCATGGTCGGTAGAGCGCCGGACTCAGGCCCGGAGCCGGTCGGCCCGCAGTCGGTCAGCAATGTCCGACACCGGGTCAGTCAACAGGTCGACCACCGACACCTCGGCTAGCAAGTCGTCTCGTAGGTCGGGCTCAGTCTCACAAACCGCGTCACGCACCGCGGAATAGCGGTTGCCATAGCCCTGCAGCACGCCACGCAGGACGTCCGGGGTGAGGCGCTCGCGCAACACCACGTGTAGCAGGGTGATACCCACCGTCTCGCGGTCCTTGACCTCGGGCACCAGCACGATGATCCGGTCGTCGCGGGCACCCCGGGTCACCAAGACGTCACGATCCACAGCCACCCGATGCTTGGTGCCCCGCAGGGCCGGGTCCCTATCAGTACGCGAGCGGATTCCCGTCGACACCCCAGCACGGTCCACGATCGCCGCGGTCGGCGAAGCCCCGTCCAGGCCGTCCACCCGGTAGCGGGTGTAGCCGGCGACGTCGGACACCGCCGGATCCAGGGCAACCAGTGCCCGAAGTGTCCGGTAGCTGAGCGAATCACGGGGCGCCCCGGCGTCGAGCACCTCACGGGGCAAGCGGGCGTCCAACAGGGTCTCGTCAGTCCTTGAGATGCCCACGGTCACCGTCTTTGCCTGATGCTTGATGGCGTCGATGGGTCTGGTCAGCTCCTCGATTGCCACGGTCAACGCTGCGGCCAGATCGTCCAGCACCAGTGCCGGCGTGCCGACCCGACCGAACTCCAACTGGTACGACTCCAACGGCACGGCGCCCAGAGCAAACCGAAACAACGTCGACAGGCGCACCGCTGTGGACGCCTCGAGGTGCCCGTTGAGCCGCCCGTTTCGCAACTCGTCGGCGAAGGTACCGGCGGCGGCGTCCAACTCGGTGGCCAAGCCTGGGGTCAACGCATCGGGTAACGCCTCGGGGGCGGAGGATTCAGTCCCCGGGTCGTCCGACGTCGCCTGGACCACCCCGCCGGCCAAGCGACGCTCGGCCTCGGCCTCGATCGCCGCGTGGGCGGACCGCAGCACGTGGGCCTGAGCGTCAATGGCCCGGGCCGCCTCGTAGCCGAACAGATGGCCGACCATGGTGGACAGCAGGAAGGCCAGACGGGGATGCACCGGCGGTACCGACACCACGTCGTGAGCATCGGCGAATCTCGACGAGCCGGCGTCGGCCACCACCACTGGCAGCGCCTTATGCGCCCGGTAGATGGCCACCTCCTTGGCCACGTCATCGGCTGTGGAACCGACCAGGCCGGTGGCGCACACCAGGATCAGCGGCTCCGACGAGAGGTCGATGTGCTTCTTGTCCTCAGTGGCATCCGCGGCGATCGACTTGTAACAGAGTTCCGACAGCTTGATCCGGATCTCGCGGGCTGCCACCAGGTTGGGTCCACTACCCACCACGGCCCAGTAGCGCCGACCCGGGGCGTGCCGTGAGGCGATCGCCGCCACCTGGTCACGCATCCCCAGCACCTCGACCATCGCGTCGGGCAGGGCCCGCAACCCGGTCAGCACGTCGGCCCGATCAGGCGCACCGGGGGCCCCGGCCGCGTCAGCAATCGCCACGGCTAGCAGGATCCCGGCCACCGCCTGGGCGTAGAAGGCCTTCGTGGAGGCCACGCTCATCTCTACGTCGCGACCATCGGACGTGTACAACACGCCGTCGGCCCGGTCGACCAGGTCGCTGTTGCGCCGGTTCACGATGGCCACCACCCGGGCACCCCGGGTCCGCACCAGATCGACGGTGCGATTGGTGTCTGTCGTCGTCCCCGACTGGCTGATGGCCACTACGAGGGTGTCGGACATGTCCGGCGTCAGGCCGAAGCCCGAGAGTTCGGTGGCCGGTAGGTCCTCCACGATGATGCCGTCGGACCCAGCCAGTTCAGCCTCGAGGGCACGGGCCACCGAGCCACCTGCGATGGCCGCTGTGCCCTGGCCGATGATCAGGATCCGTCGAATCGATCCGTCAGACAGGCCGGCCCGCACATCGGCTCCCAGCGCGTCCTCCCCCAGACGGACCCGCCAAACCGCGGGGGTATCGCCGACAGGAACAAGCCGGCCACGCAGGGTGGCCCTGACCGAGTCCGGCGACTCGCCGATTTCCTTTAGGAGAAAGTGGGGGTGATCGCCCCGGTCGATATCCCGGGTGGTGATCTCGGCTCGGGCCAGATCGGCCTCGGTGACCGGCAACGATCGTCCGTCATACGACCGTCGGACCATCCCGTGGAGCGTCCCCGCCAGCGCACCGTCCAACTCCAGGATCTGGCCCCGGCTGGCCCCCGGATCGTCCGGATCGGCCGGTGTCTCGCCATCCATCCGGACGAACTCAGTCGTCAACTCCACCACCCCATAGGGTTCGGAGGCCACGACGTAGGCGTCCTCGGCTAGGCCCACGTACAGACCCTGGCCGCTGCCTCGCAGAGCGAGGAGGAGCCTGTCGGGCGCGTCGCCGGTCGCCGCCCCGATGGCCACTGACCCATCAAAGACGCTCACCGCCTGGCGGAATGCCTCGGAACGATCATGGCCGGCAGCCAAATGGGTGGCACACAGCACCGGTATCACCTTGGCGTCGGTGGTTATCTCCGGAGCCACGCTGAGACCTTCGGACACCATCAAGTCGGCGTGGTTGTCGACATCACCGTTGAGCACCGCGGTGACCAGCGGGACTGACACCCCATCGGCCCGAACAGAATCCACCGGGTGGGCGTTGGGCTCGGAGATCAGGCCCACGCTGGCCCACCGGGTGTGGCCCAGGATCGACCCCTCCACCCCGGGGGCGACCAGAGCCCGGGCCAGAAGGCCGTCGGCAGCCAACGACGCACGTAGGACCGCCGTGTTGTCGCCCAACTCGCCTATCTCGGCTGCCGCCTTGACCACGAAGGCCAGACCACCGCCGTCCAGCACCCGGACACTGCCCGTGCGGTGGAGACCGTCGACCGTTCGGCCGACCACCTCCGGGTCGTCAGCAGCCAGATCGTGATTCCAGACCGTCACCTGGATACCGGCTGAATCCCGGCCCCTGACCTCGAGGCGGTCGATGGCCGACAGGGCCTGCTGGATCGAGAGGAGGACACCCAGCCCGGCGTCGCTCGGTGCGATGCGAGGCGAACGGAGTGACCCCACTCCGACGTGGGTACCGAGCCTGTCCCGGGTCACGGCCCAGACGGCATCCCGCAGTGCTACCAGGGCGGCATTGGCCGCTTCGACTCCGTCGGATGAATCCGATCCGTCTGGAGTGGTCACCCGACGCTCCAGCACCGCTTCCATCCCAGCGATCTGATCCGGAAGATCAGCCAGTGCCGCGGTGATCCGCCCGGCCAGACCAGCATCCCGATCGAGGGCCAGGAGCCCGGGGAGGCCTCCCAGCAGACGATCGGCCTCGGCGATCTGACCAGCGGCCGTGGTCACCCGGTCAGCCATCTGCGGGCCGTCAGGCCCGCCGAGCAGCGCGGCGGCGTCGACGAGCAGCGTCAGGATCGACTCGGCGGTGGGAACGTCCCGGGAGGGCGGCCTTCGGAGGATCGCGATTATGCCGCACATGTGTTGATCACCCTCCTGTTGCTCGATGCCTGTCGTTGGTTGGTCGCCGCCGGCCGTTCGTTGTTGGCACAAGATCGCAGGCCGGCCCGGTTTACAGGCACTCTAGGAATCGTACGGGGTTAGTACCGGTCGGCCCGGCGGACGCTCTCGACAAGACGATCGGCCACCGCTGCGGCCTCGGCCGCGTCAAAGGCCTCGACCATGACCCGAACCACCGGTTCGGTCCCCGAAGGGCGCACCAGCACGCGGCCCGCCGAGCCCAACTGGGCGGCGGCCTCGGTCACCTCGTCAGCCATCGATGCGACCACCGTGACACCATCGGCTGACACCGGCACAGCGTGTAGCACCTGGGGGGCGCGCACCATCAGGTCAGCCACCCGGCCGCCGAGAGTTCGGCCGGCACGGCCCGCCGCCACCAGGGCCTGGATGCCCGTCAATAGGCCATCGCCGGTGGTTGCCATGGACCGGAAGATCACGTGGCCGGACTGCTCACCACCTAGGACCCAGCCATTGGCCTCCAAGGCCTCGAGGACGTAGCGGTCGCCGACGGCCGTCTCGTGCACGGCGATGCCGTGGTCGGCTAATGCTCGGCGCAGGCCCAGGTTGGCCATGACGGTGACGGCCATGGTGTCGCCGGTCAGCAGCCCACGATCGTGGAGGTCGATACCGCACACAGCCAGTAGGTCATCACCGTCGAGCAGGGTCCCGTCGTCGCTCACGGCAATCACACGGTCGCCGTCGCCATCGAAGGCGAGGCCGGCGTCAGCCCCCGTCTGGAGCACGGCGGCCCGAAGGTCGTCCGGATGCGTCGAGCCACACCCTTCGTTGATGTTGCGGCCATCAGGCGAGGCGTGTATCACGCCCACCTCGGCACCCAGTCGACGCAGGATGTCGGCCGCGAACGCTGAGGTGGCACCGTTGGCGCAGTCCACGACTAGGGATCGTCCGGCCAGGGGTCGCTCGTCAACCTGCTGCCTAGCGACCTCCCGCCCATCGAGAGACCCCTCATCGATCGCCCATCTGATCAAAGCTTCGACCCACCGACGACCAGCGGCGGTCTGCTCGGAGGGGTCGTCCCAGTCGGGCGCCACCCTCGGACCATCGAGCCGGGGGCAGGCGTCCCACGCCTCCTGGATCGCCGACTGCACCCGGTCATCGAGCTTTCGGCCCCCAGCGGCGAACAACTTGATCCCGTTGTCGAACCACGGGTTGTGCGACGCCGAGACCACCGCGCCAGCCACCCCGTCGATCTGGCACTCGTGTGCGACAGCAGGTGTGGGGACAACCCCGAGGGAGGTGACGTCGAGACCACCGTCCACCAGGCCTTCGGCCAGTGCAAGGGCAAGAGCAGGACCCGACTCACGGGTGTCGCGGCCGATGACCACACAATCCGCTCCCAGATGGGCCGCCGCGGCACGCCCCAGGGCCCGTACCGCCGGCTCATCGAGAACGGAACCGGCCCGAGCGCGGACGCCGTCAGTACCGAATCGCAGCACCTGTCCTGAAGCTGCCGGTCCTGAGGAAGGCGGATGCACTGAGCGTCCGGTCATGTCGGCAGCGTAGGAGCCAGCCGGGGACCAGTCCCCGACCCCCCACGCCGTCGATCAGCGCTTGGAGTACTGCGGAGCCTTGCGGGCCTTGTGGAGTCCGTACTTCTTGGACTCCTTCTTGCGATCGTCGCGCGTCAGGAGGCCAGCCTCCTTGAGGGCCGGACGACGCTCGGGCTCTAGGGCCTCTAGCGCACGGGCGATGCCGAGGCGCATGGCCCCCGCTTGACCAGCGATGCCGCCGCCGTGCAGGGTGGCGTCGATGTCGTAGGCGCCCTCCGTGGCGGTGACCCGCAGCGGCTCGGTGAACACCAGACGGTGGCTCTCCGACGGGAAGTAGTCCTCGGCCGTACGACCGTTGACGGTGACCGTGCCGTTGCCGGGGCGCAGGCGCACACGAGCGACCGACTCCTTGCGGCGACCAGTGGATTGGATGAGGGGACTGGGCATCAGGTGCTCCTGTCAGGGCCGGCCGCTCAGGCCGTGCGGGCCCGTGCGTGATCGATGGCCAGCGGCTGGGGCTGCTGTGCCTCGTGGGGATGATCGGCGCCGCGGTACACCTTCAGCTTGGTGAGCTGCTGGCGGCCCAGGCGGTTCTTGGGAATCATCCCCCGGATGGTCCGGCGGACGGCCTCTTCGGGCTTCTCGGCCAGGAAGGTGCCGTAGGCCCGGGTACGCAGACCGCCCGGGTAACCCGAGTGGTCGTAAACGTTCTTGTCGGTGTTCTTGGCGCCCGTCAGCACGACCTTTTCAGCGTTGATGATCACCACGTGGTCACCGGTGTCGATGTGGGGCGTGAAGGTCGGCTTGTGCTTGCCGCGTAGGATCGCCGCGACCTCGGACGCCATACGACCGAGGATCATGCCCTCGGCGTCGACGACGTGCCAGACGCGCTCGATTTCGCTGGCCCTGGGGGTGTAGGTGGACACGGTTGACCGCCTGTACTTGATCGGAGACTGGTTGGGAAGGCTGCTGGAAGCCTCAAGGAGGATTCCTAGAGGACGCGGCACGACCGGGGGTCAAGGCTAGGGCCGGCCCAGGACCCCGGCAACCCGTCGGCCTGGGATGGGACGCGTGCCACAGCGGGCCCATAACCGGGATTCGGCAACCACTACCAGCGCCACGGCTCATTCCTGGCCGTTTAACCGATCCGGTGCCCGCGGAAAACGTCAGCCGTAGGTAACCGACCAGAAGACAAGGCCCTGCGCCGGAGCGGAATCCGCCGCAGTACGTCGATCCTCGGCAGCCAGCACGGCGGGGATCACGTCAACGGCCAGTTCACCGCGGCCGATATCCACCAATGTTCCAACAATGGTTCGGACCATCCGCTGGCAGAAGGCCGACGCGGACACCTCGAACTCCAACAGGTCCGCTCCCGACGGACCATCGGGCAACCTCCGCCACGAGGCTGCGGTCACCCTCCGCATCATGGTGGGCATCGACCCGTCCGGTCGAGGAGCCTGCTGCAGGCAGAACGATGTGAAGTCGTGCAGGCCCACCAGGTCGGCTGATGCAGCCTCCATGGCGGCCACGTCGAGAGGCTCGGCCACGTGCCAAACCCGGCTGACCAGCAGCGGATCGGGTTCCAAGCGATCCAGGATCCGGTACCGGTAGGTCCGACCGGTAGCCGAGAACCGGGCGTCGAAATCATCAGCGGCCCGCTGAATGGAGGTCAGGACCACGGAGGGTCCGATCCGCCGGTTCACGATGTCGCGCAACGTCTCGAGCTCGGCGTCCGAACGCTCCGACAGATCGAAGCCCACTACCTGGCCCACGGCGTGCACGCCGCGGTCCGTGCGGCCAGCACACGTCAGGGTCACCTCGGTCCGTAGGACGCGTGACAACACGTCGACCAGCAAGCCGGCGACGGTGGGTACGCCCGCGTTGGCGGCGAACCCGTGGAACGGGGCCCCGTCATAGGCGACGGTCGCCCTGGCCCTCATTACAGGACCCTCATGAACTGGTCCTCCCACCCCGGTCCGAACATGCTGGAGCGGGATGTGCCCTAAAGGGGCTGGGTCAGACGAGCTCGATGCGAGCCATCGGCGCGTTGTCACCATGGCGGGGGCCGACCTTGAGGATCCGCGTGTAACCACCCGGACGGTCGACGTAGCGGGGACCAATCTCGTCGAAGAGCTTGGCGGCCATCTCACGATCTCGGAGGAACGAGACCACCTGACGGTGGTTGTGGACACCGCCCTTACGGGCCTTGGTGATCATCTTCTCGGCGATGGGGCGCAGAGCCTTGGCCTTGGCCTCCGTAGTCGTGATGCCCTCAGCGGCAATCAGCGACGCCACGAGGTTGGCCATCATCGACTTCTGGTGAGCCGAGCTGCCACCGAAGCGACGGCCCTTCTTGGGAGTTGCCGGCATGACGTCAGTCCCGGACCCGCAGCGTCAGGCCGCGCTCGTCAAGCTTCTCGATTACCTCGTCAAGCGACTTCTGGCCGAAGTTGGTGACGGCCAGCAGGTCGTCCTCCGTCTTCTCCAGGAGCTGGCCGACGGTATCGACCTGAGCTCGCTTGAGACAGTTTCGGGGACGCTCGGAAAGGTCGAGATCCTCGATCATTAGGTCGAGGTCGGGAGAACCGCCACCTACCTCCTCAGCTTCGCCTAACTCGAGGCCACGGGCCTCGTCGCTCATGTCCTCGACCAACTGGACGAGGGTCCGCAACGTGGCGCCGGCCGAAGCCAGGGCATCACGGGGGGTGATGGAACCGTCAGTAGTGACGTCCAGCACGAGGCGGTCCATGTCCGTGGTCTGGCCGACCGACACGGGCTCCACCTCGATGGAGACCCGACGAACCGGTGAGAAGAGAGCGTCGACCGGGATCACCCCGATGACAGCATCGCCGCTAGCGCGGTCCGAACCGAGGTAGCCGCGGCCGATCTCGACGGTCAGCTCCAGGGCCAGACGACCCTTGCCGGTCACCGTGGCCAGGTGGAGGTCGGGGTTCAGCACCTCGACCTGCTCGTTGGTCTCAAGTGCCGCAGCGGTCACCTCAGTGTCGCCTCGCACGTCGACCCGCAGGGTGACGGGCTCGTCGCTGTGGCAGCGGAGCTCCACGTCCTTGAGGTTCAACACGATGTCGGTCACGTCTTCGACGACGCCGTCGATGGTCCCGAACTCGTGGAGTGCGTCATCGAACTTGACCTGGGTGACCGCAGCCCCCGGGATGGACGACAACAGTGTCCGACGCAGTGAGTTCCCGAGCGTGTGGCCGAAGCCGGGCTCGAGGGGTTCAATGGAGAACAGCTGACGATTGCCGTCGGCATCTGCCACCGCGGTGACCGAGGGTCGCTGAATGACCAACATGAGATTGTCCTTCGCTTCGGGGGGATCGGGAAAGAGTGGGAGGCGCCGCGAGGCGGACGCCTACTTGGAGTAGAGCTCGACGATCAACTGCTCACGGACCGGAATGTCGATCTGCTCGCGGACCGGGATTTCACGGATGATGGCCCGGTGGCCATCATCTTCAATGTCCATCCACGCCGGAGCCTGACGGTCCAGCACGTCGATGTTCCACTGAACCACGACCATCTTGCGGGCCTTGTCACGCAGGGTGATCACCTCACCCTTGCTGCAGCGGTAGCTGGGGATATCGACCCGGCTGCCGTTGACGTCCACATGGCCGTGGTTGACCAACTGGCGGGCCTGAGGCCGAGTGGCGGCCATGCCGGCCCGGTAGACGATGTTGTCGAGGCGGAGTTCTAGGTACTGGAGCATGTTGTCGCCGGTCACTCCCTGACGGCGGTTCGCCTCCTCGTAGAGACGTCGGAACTGACGCTCGGACAGGCCGTACGAGAAACGGGCCTTCTGCTTTTCCTGAAGCTGCAGCAGGTACTCGGACGGGTTGCCCCGACGACGGGTACGGCCGTGCTCGCCGGGCGGGTACGGGCGCTTGTCCAGCGCGACGACCTCACCCTTGGTGCCGAAGATGTTGGTGCCCAGACGCCGCGAGACGCGGGCCCGGGGGCCGGTGTAACGAGACATTCGGTCAGACCCTCCTACGCTTGGGCGGCCGGCAGCCGTTGTGGGGAATCGGCGTGACGTCCTTGATCCCCGTCACCTCGATGCCGGTGTTCTGGATGGTCCGGATAGCGGTCTCACGACCGGATCCCGGGCCACGCACCACCACGTCGACCTTGCGGACACCATGTTCCATGGCCCGCCGGGCGCACTCTTCGGCCGCCATCTGAGCAGCGAACGGCGTCGACTTGCGAGAGCCCTTGAAGCCAACGTTTCCGGCAGAGGCCCACGCCAGAGTGTTCCCGCCCTGGTCGGTGATGGTGATGATCGTGTTGTTGAAGGAACTCTTGATGTGCGCAACGCCATGGGGGACGTTCTTGCGTTCCTTCTTGCGGGGACGTCGGCCCCCAGCGCTCGGCTTCGCCATTACTTCGTGACCTGCTTCTTGTTCGCGACCGTCTTGCGGGGGCCCTTACGGGTCCGGGCGTTGGTGTGGGTGCGCTGTCCGCGGACCGGAAGGCCACGACGATGACGCAGGCCCTGATAGCAACCGATGTCCATCTTGCGCTTGATGTTCTGGGAGACCTCACGCCGGAGGTCGCCCTCGACCTTGAACTGCTGGTCAACGAACGCCCGGATCGCCGTGACCTCGTCATCGGTGAGATCACGGACTCGGGTGGTGGGGTCGACGCCGGTGCCCTCGCAGATGTTCAGTGCGGAGGTGCGGCCGATGCCGTGGATGTAAGTCAACGCGATCACCACCCGCTTCTCGCGGGGGACGTCGACGCCTGAGATACGTGCCATGAGATGCTTCCTCTAACCCTGACGCTGCTTGTGACGGGGGTTGCTGCAGATGACCTGCACACGTCCATGACGCCGGATCACCCGGCACTTGTCACAGATGCGCTTGACGCTCGCTCGGACCTTCATGCTTGTTCTCTTCTGCTCTTCGTGACGGCTACGGGTAGCGGTTACTTGTAGCGGTAGGTGATCCGACCTCGTTGGAGGTCGTACGGGGTGAGCTCCACCTGGACCTTGTCGCCAGGAAGGATGCGGATGTAGTGCATCCTCATCTTTCCGGAGATGTGGGCCAGGACGTTGTGGCCGTTCTCCAGTTCGACGCGGAACATGGCGTTGGGCAGCGGTTCGAGAACCGTTCCCTCCATCACGATCGCATCTTCCTTGGGCTTCGACAGTGTGGTGCTCCTGGTTGATTTCGGACTTGGTGGGCGGATGTTGGGTGAGTTGGTGGATGGGAATCCGCCGGACCCGATGTCGGGGGCTGCTCCAAAGGGCGCACACCCGGCTCAGGCCAGTGGACAACGCTATCGGGGGCCCTCCGGGGGGCCAACCCGCGACCCGTTGGTATGGCGGACAGAACGACTGGTCATCAGGCTCCCGGGGCGCATCTGACAGGCATCCCCGACCGCGTCCCTCTGGCGTCTCCGACACGGAGGCGACCGTCGATGACCGAGGTGAGGCGGTCGAACACAGTCTCCTCGTCGGCCAGGCCATCGACCACGTCAAGCAGGTCATGCTCGGCGAACCAGGCTAGGAGCGGCGCTGTCTCGGATTCATAGAGGTCGAGGCGGCGGCGGATGCCCTCCTCGGTGTCATCAGCGCGGCCACGGGCAACCATGCGTGCGGTGACCTCATCGACCGGGACATCGAGGTTGACCGCAACGTCCAACGGCGTGCCAGCCTCGGCCAGGAAGCCCTCCAGCGCGGTGGCCTGATCCGGGGTGCGGGGATAGCCGTCGAGCAGGAAGCCACGTTCGACCACGTCGCCCTCCACCAGGCGTTCGGCCACGATCGAGTTGATGAGGTCGTCGCCCACCAGGTCCCCCGCGTCCATCAGCGCCTTGGCCTGGAGACCCAACTCGGTTCCGGCGGCCACCGCAGCACGAAGCATGTCTCCGGTGGAAATGTGGACTGGTCCGTAGGCCTCGACCAGACGCCCCGCCTGGGTCCCTTTGCCGGATCCCTGGCGGCCGAGAATGACGAGTCGGACGGAGGTCATCTACTTGAGGAAGCCCTCGTAGTTGCGCATCGTGAGCTGCGAATCGACCTGCTTCATCGTCTCGAGCGACACGCCCGCCGCGATGAGAATCGAGATACCGATGAAGCCGAAGCCAGCCGCGCCACCCGAACCAACACCAGCACTGGTGTCCAGGAAGATGTTGATCAAGATCGACGGCACAAGGGCCACACCGGCGATGAACAGGGCCCCGGGCAGCGTGATGCGGGACAGAATCCTGGCCAGGTACCGCTCGGTCTGGTGACCGGGCCGGATGCCGGGCACGAAACCACCCTGCTTGCGGATGGTGTCGGCCTGCTTCACCGGGTCGAAGGTGATCGCCGTGTAGAAGTAGGCAAAGCCGACGATCAGCAGCCCGGTGATGGTGAAGTAGAAGACGTTGTCCGGCTGGGCCAGGTTGTTGTCGATCCAGCCCCGAAAACCGTCCCACGGAAGGGCCGCAGCTACCAGGACCGGCAGGTAAAGAACCGACGAGGCGAAGATGATCGGGATCACGCCCGACTGGTTGACCTTCAGGGGGATGTAGGTGTTCTGGCCGCCATACATCCGGCGCCCCACCACGCGCTTGGCGAACTGCACGGGGATGCGGCGCTGGCCCTGCTCGACGAACACGATGGCCGCCACCATCAGCATCAGGAAGGCCAGGACGACCAACGAGACAATGGCCCCATTCTCTGCCTGGATCAACGAACCCTGCGCCGGGAAGCCACTTACGATCGAGATCATGATCAGCAGTGACATGCCGTTGCCGATCCCCTTCTGGGTGATCAGCTCGCCCATCCACATCAGCAGTGCCGTTCCAGCGGTCAAGGTCAATACGACGACGCTGACCGTGCCGATGTGAAAGTCGGGCAGCAGATTCGCACCTGACTGGCCGGAGATGGAGTTGCCCTGGTCGTTGAACAGGAAGGCAAAGCTCGTGGACTGGATGACGGCGATGGCCACCGTCAGGTAGCGGGTCCACTGGGTGATCTTGCGCTGGCCGACCGCTCCCTGCTGCTGCCACTGCTCGATGCGGGGCACAACCACGCCGAGCACCTGCATGATGATCGAGGCGGTGATGTAGGGCATGACGCCCAGTGCAAACACGGCGAAACTGGTCAGCGACCCGCCGGAGAAGAGTTGCAGGAAGGCAAGCACGCCGCCCTGGTCAGCACGATCGCGCAGCAACTGCACCTGCTCGACGTCGATGCCCGGAGCGGGCATGAACGCGCCGATCCGGTAGAGCAGGATCATGAGAAGGGTGAAGACGATCCGCTTTCGCAGATCGGCAACCCGGAACATGTTCAGCATGCTGGACAGCACGTGGACTCCTGTCGCCTATCGGATCGAGACCGAGATGGATCGGGTTAGCGGTTCATCAGCGCGTTACCGCTGGCTGCGGGACGTACTGCGAAGGGGAGCGGAAGCTTCTCGATGGTCCCACCGGCAGCCGTGATAGCCGCCTCGGCCGACGCCGAGAAGGCGTGGGCCTTCACGGTGACCGCACGAGTCAACTCGCCACGACCCAGCACCTTGACCAACGACTTCTTGCCGACCAAGCCCTGAGCGTGCAGCGCCTCGGGCGATACCTCGTCGAGGCCACACTCCTGGATGGTGTCTAGGTTGACCGCCTGGTACTCCACGCGGAACGGGTTCTTGAAGCCCTTGAGCTTCGGAATCCGCTGGTGGAGAGGCATCTGGCCACCCTCGAAACCAACGCGGACGGTGTTACGGGCCCGCTGGCCCTTGCTACCGCGACCGGCGGTCTTGCCACCCTTCCCGCCGATACCTCGACCAACACGCTTGGCCCGCTTTGTGGAGCCGGGAGCCGGCTGTAGATCATGAACCTTCATGTCACTCAGCCTCCCCGGCCAGTTCCTCCACCCGGACCAGATGCGGAACCCGGGCAATCATGCCCCGGATCTCACCACGGTCCGGCAGAGTGTTGCTTCGTCCGATCCGGCCCAAGCCGAGAGCTCGGAGCGTGCCCCGCTGCTTGGGCTTGGCGCCGATGGCGCTGCGGATCTGGGTAACGACCAACTGGGTCATGTCACTCACCGTCCCGCAGTGTCGTCTGAGCCGACGCCGACGCCGGCCTCGGTACGACGGTACGCCTCAAGCAGGGCACCTGGCACGAACTCCTCCGGGTCCAAGCCACGCAGGCGGGCGATCTCGTCGGGCCGTCGCAGCCCCTTGAGGCCGGCGATGGTGGCCCGGGCCACGTTGATGTGGTTGGACGACCCCTGTGACTTGCACAGGATGTCGTGGATGCCAGCCTCTTCGAGAATGGCACGAGCAGCGCCACCGGCGATGACCCCGGTACCAGGAGCGGCAGGCTTCAACATCACCCGCCCGGCGCCCATGACGCCGAGGATCGGGTGGATGATGGTCGAACCAGTCAGCGCCACCTTGAACAGGTTTCGCTTGGCCTCCTCAGTCCCCTTCTGGATGGCCAGCGGAACCTCCTTGGCCTTGCCGTAGCCCAGGCCGACCCGGCCAGCGCCATCACCGATCACCACGAGCGCGGTGAACGAGAACCGACGGCCGCCCTTGACCACCTTGGCCACGCGGTTGATGTGGATGACCCGCGACTCCCTGAGGGAGGCATCGTCATTATTGTGCTGTGCCACTAGAACTCCAGTCCGGCTTCGCGGGCAGCATCGGCCAACGCCGCCACCCTGCCGTGGTACTTGTATCCGCCTCGGTCGAAGACCACCGACGCGATTCCGGCTTCGCGTGCTCGCTCAGCGACCACCCGTCCGACCTCGGTGGCGGCAGCCACCCCGGTCACACCCTCGGCCACACCGTCCTGAACGGTCGATGCCGCGGCCACGGTGCGACCCGAACGGTCGTCGATGACCTGGGCTGAGATATGACGAGCCGAACGGAAGACCGCAAGACGGGGACGGGACTCCGAGCCCCGGACCGATTTGCGGACCCGACGGTGTCGACGCTGACGCGCCTTGGAACGATCCAGGCTGCTCACTTGGCTGCCTTTCCGGCCTTGCGGGCCACGTGCTCGCCGAGGTACCGCACGCCCTTGCCCTTGTAGGGCTCCGGCTTGCGATACGAACGGATGTTGGCGGCCACCTGGCCGACAACCTGCTTGTCAGTGCCTGACACGATGATGCGTGTCGGTTCCGGCACGTCGAACGAGATGCCGTCCGGAGCCTCGACGTTCACCGGATGACTGAATCCGAGCTGCAGCTCCAAGGCGTTTGTGCCCTTGGCCGCTGCTCGGTAGCCGACGCCGACGATCTGGAGTTCCTTGGAGAACCCCTCGGTCACGCCGACCACCATGTTGTTCACCAACGACCGAGTCAGACCGTGCAGGGCACGGTTCTGACGTTCATCATCGGGGCGCTCCACGAGGAGCACCTCGCCGTCCTGACGGACGGTGATGTCACCGGGAACCTCGATGTCGAGTTCGCCCTTGGGACCCTTGACGGCCAGCTGGCGACCCTGGATCTGGACCTCGACACCGGACGGAACGGTGATAGGAGCCTTCCCGATTCGGGACATGTCGTCTCCTTCCCTACCAGACGTAGCAGAGCACCTCGCCACCGATCCTTCGGCGGCGGGCCTCGCGGTCGCTCATAAGTCCGCGGCTCGTGGAGATCACGGCGACGCCGAGACCTCCGAGCACGCGGGGAATCCGGTTGGAGGCGCTGTACACGCGAAGGCCGGGCTTGGAGACCCGCTTCACGCCGCTGATGACGCGCTCCCGCTCGGGGGAGTACTTCATCTCTATGTTCAACACCTGGCCGGGGCCAGTCTTGGCCTCCGACACCGCATAGTCGCGGATATAACCCTCGGACTTGAGGATGTCAGCGAGCGCCACCTTCTGCTTCGACGACGGCATATTGACGCCTTCGTGCATCGCCACGTTGGCGTTGCGAATGCGCGTCAACATGTCAGCGACGGGATCGGTCATGGTCATGTCAGACCCTCCTCACCAGCTCGACTTCGTGAGCCCGGGGATCTCTCCCGCGTGGGCCATGCTCCGCAGGCAGATCCGGCAGAGGTTGAAGGCGCGGTAGACCGAACGCGGTCGGCCGCAACGGCGACACCGCGTATAGGCCCGAACCTTGAACTTCGGGGTCTTCTGCTGCTTGTTGACCAGTGCTTTCTTAGCCACTACTGCCCTTCCTTCCGGAATGGGAAACCAAACGCCGCGAGCAGGGCCCGCCCTTCGGCGTCATCGGACGCAGACGTCACAATCGTGATGTCCATTCCCCGGGTGCGATCGACCTTGTCGTAGTCAATCTCCGGGAAGATCAATTGTTCGGTCACGCCGAACGTGTAGTTACCGCTACCGTCGAACGACTTCGGACTGAGCCCGCGGAAGTCACGGATACGGGGGATCGCCAGAGTGATCAGGCGGTCCAGGAACTCGTACATGCGGTCGCCCCGCATCGTGACCTTGGCCCCGATGGGCTGGCCCTCGCGGAGCTTGAAGTTCGAGATGGACTTCCGGGCCCGAGTCACCATCGGTTTCTGGCCGGTGATGGCCTCCAGATCGGTCAGTGCACCATCCAGAAGCTTCGCCTGCTGGGCGGCGTCACCGACACCCATGTTGACGACGATCTTGGACAGCCTCGGAACCTGCATCACGTTGGCGAGGCCCAGCTCGGTCTGTACCGCGCTCCGGATCTCGTCGTTGTAACGCACACGCATCCGCACCGCTGCGGTGGTACCGGAGTCAGAAATGAGTGTCTCAGCCATCGATGTCCACCCCCGTGCGTTTGCAAATCCGGACCTTGTCGCCGGTCTCAGTGAATCGGTACCCGATGCGGGTCGGCTTGCCGTCCGACGGGCTCAGGATGGCCACGTTGGACACGTGTAGTGGCATCGCCTTTTCGATGATGCCGCCCTGGTCCGTAGCGCTCGTGGGCTTCTGGTGGCGTTTGGCGATGTTGATGCCGTCCACGATGACTTTGTCATCAGCGGGGATGGCTCGGCTCACCTTGCCCTCCTTGCCCTCATCCTTGCCGGCCAGGACCCGCACCTTGTCTCCTTTGCGAATCTTCATCTCAGAGCACCTCCGGCGCCAGCGACACGATTCGCATGAACTTGTGGTCCCGTAGCTCTCGCCCGACTGGGCCGAAGATGCGGGTGCCTCGAGGCTGGTTCTGGTCGTTGATAAGCACCGCCGCGTTCTCGTCGAACCGGATGTAGCTCCCGTCCGGACGACGACGTTCCTTCTTGGTCCGGACGACGACGCACTTGACGACCTCACCCTTCTTGACGGCCGCACCGGGATTGGCGTCCTTCACCGTCGCGGTGAAAATGTCGCCGATCGAGGCGTAACGACGCTTGGAGCCGCCCAGCACCTTGATGCAGAGCACCTCGCGGGCGCCAGAGTTGTCCGCGACCCGGAGTCGGGTCTCCTGCTGAATCATTACTTCGCCCTCTCGAGGATCTCGACCAAACGCCAGTGCTTCAACTTGGACAGCGGTCGGGTCTCCTGGACCCGCACGCGGTCGCCCACGCTGAGCTGGTTGTCTTCGTCGTGGACGTGGAGTCGCTTGGTCCGCTGGACCGTCTTGGCATACCGGCGGTGCCGGACGCGGTCGACAGTCTCGACGATCGCCGTCTTGTCCTGAACATCAGAGACCACTAGACCCTCACGCACCTTGCGGCGGTTCGGACGTTCGGTCGTTTCGGTCGTCTCGGCCATCAGTCGGCCACCTCCTCGCCGCCGGCCACAATGGCCTCGGCAGCGTCGATTTCACGGGCTCGCAGCTCAGTCAGCATGCGGGCCACCTCTTTTTTGACCTGCCCGACCCTCGCGTAGTTCTCGAGCTGGCCGGTTACCAACTGGAAGCGCAAGTTGAACAACTCTTCCTTGGCGTCGGACAGACGCTCTAGGAGGTCAGTGTCACCGAGGGTGTTCAGGGTCTCTTTCTTCGCCATGGCTAGAAGCCCTCCTCACGCTCGACGAAGCGTGCCTTGATGGGCAGCTTCTGAATGGCGCGGTCGAGGGCCTCGCGGGCCACGACCGCGTCGCTGTACGACAGTTCGAACAGGATCCGTCCGGGCTTGACCACCGCGACCCACTTCTCCGGGTTGCCCTTGCCGGAACCCATGCGGGTCTCAGCCGGCTTCTCGGTGATGGGCTTGTCCGGGAAGACGTTGATCCACACCTTGCCGCCACGCTTGATGTGACGGGTCATGGCGATACGGGCAGCCTCGATCTGGCGGGCGGTGATCCAACCCGGCTCAAGAGCCTGGATTCCGTACTCACCGAACGTCATCTCGGTCTGGCCCTTGGAATTGCCCTTGAGGCGACCGCGGTGCTGCTTGCGGTGTCGAACCTTCTTCGGCATCAACACGGCTCAGTCACCATCCCCACCGCGGAAGTGCGGCGTCTCGTGGTTCTCCTTGGTGGATGCCTCAATGGCCTCCTCCTCAGCGAGCAGCTTTTCGAACTCGGCGTCACCCTCCTTGACTAGCGGCGCCGGATCAGCCTCGGTGACCTCCGGCGCAGGGGGCTCGGTGGCCGCCACCTCAGCAGCCTCGGGGCGCCGGGGGGCGGCAGCCGAGGACACCACGGTGCGAGGCTTGGTCTGGCCGGAGGTCTCACCGACGGCCATGGCCGCCTCCTTGGTGATCTTGTCCTCAAGCACGCTCTTGTAGGGCAGGATCTCGCCCTTGTAGATCCACACCTTCACGCCGATGCGACCGTATGTGGTGCGGGCCTCACGAAAGCCGTAGTCAATGTCAGCCCTCAGCGTGTGCAGCGGGACCCGACCTTCGCGGTACCACTCGGTCCGGGACATCTCGGCGCCACCGAGGCGACCCGAGCACTGCACCCGGATGCCGAGAGCGCCAGCCTTCTGGGCGTTCTGGACAGCCCGCTTCATGGCGCGACGGAAAGCGACACGGCCAGCCAACTGGTCGGCAACGCCCTGGGCGATCAACGCAGCCTCGAGCTCGGGCTCCTTGATCTCCTGGATGTTGAGCTGGACCTGATGGTTGCCACTGATCTTGGTCAGCCCGGAACGGAGGCGGTCGGCCTCCGAACCCTTACGCCCGATGACGATGCCCGGGCGGGCCGTGTGGACATCGATCCGCAATTTGTTGCTGGTCCGCTCGACCTCGATCCGGCTGATCGCCGCGTGCGCCAGATCCTCCATGATGTACTCGCGGATCTTCCAGTCCTCAAGGACGTTGTCGGCGTACTCCTTTCGGCTGGCAAACCACCGCGACTTCCAGTCGGTGGTGATTCCCAGACGGAAGCCGTACGGATTGACCTTCTGGCCCATCAGTTGGACTCCTCTTCGTCCTGCTGCTCTTCGGCCTGCTCTTCGGCCTGCTCGGCAACCTGCTCTTCGTCCTGCTGCTCTTCGTCCTGCTCGGCAACCTGCTCTTCGGCCTGCTCTTCGGCCTGCTCGGCGACGGTGACCTCTGCCTCAACGGTTTCCACGGCCTCGACCTCATCGGCGTGGTCGTGGTCGTGGTCGCTAGCTTCCTCAGCGGCCGCACGGCTGCGCTCCACACGCTGACGACGGGCCTCCGCGGCATGGGCGCTCGACCCTGCCTGGCCCTTGGCCTCCTCGCGCTCGCGCCGGTCGGCGAGCGTGGCATCGTCGTAGCGACTCACGATCATCGTGATGTGGCTGGTGCGCTTGAGGATCTGCGTGGCGCGCCCACGTGCACGAGGGCGCCAGCGCTTCAGCGTCGGGCCCTCGTCGGCGTAGCACGCCGACACGAAGAGTTCTTCGGCCGGAATGTTGTCGTTGTTCTCGGCGTTGGCCACTGCCGAATCCAGGCACTTGCCGATCACCTCGGACACCGATCGCTCGGAGAAGGCGAGGATCTCGGACGCACGACCGTAGGACTCGCCCCGCACGAGGTCCAGCACGGCACGGGCTTTACTCGGTGACACACGGACGTACTTCACGACCGCACGCGTCCCTGGACGCTCGTTGGTCTTCAGGCCGGTCATTAGCGACGACCACCCTTCTCCTGGCCGGCATGGTGCCGGAAGGTCCGCGTTGGAGCGAACTCGCCCAGCTTGTGGCCAACCATCGACTCGGTGATGTACACCGGCACGTGCTTGCGGCCGTCGTGTACACCCATCGTGTGTCCGACCATGTCGGGCACGATGGTGGACCGACGGGACCACGTTCGAATGACCTTCTTTTCGCCGGACTCGTTAAGTACGTCCACCTTCTTGAGCAGGTGGTCGTCCACGAACGGACCCTTCTTGAGACTCCTCGGCATCGCCGATTACCTCCGCGATCCACGCCGACGACGACGGCGCACGATCAACTTGTCGGACTGCTTGCCCTGCTTACGGGTACGGCCTTCAGGCTTGCCCCAGGGTGACACCGGGTGGCGACCACCCGAAGACTTACCTTCGCCACCGCCCAGGGGGTGGTCGACCGGGTTCATGGCAACACCACGGGACTGCGGGCGGACACCCTTCCAGCGGTTGCGACCGGCCTTGCCGATCTTGATTAGTTCGTGCTCCTGATTGCCCACCTCACCAACCGTGGCCCGGCAGTCAATGCGGACACGCCGCATCTCGGTGCTGGGAAGTCGCAGGGTGGCGTAGTCACCCTCCTTGGCCACTAGTTGGACGCTGGCACCGGCACTGCGGGCCATCTTGCCGCCGCCCTCGGGCTGCAGTTCAACGTTGTGCACGACCGTACCGACGGGGATGTAGCGCAACGGCAGGGCGTTGCCGGGCTTGATCTCGCTGCCCTGGCCGGACTGCAGGGTCTCGCCGACCTCGACGCCCTTGGGGGCGAGGATGTAGCGCTTCTCGCCGTCGAAGTAATGGAGCAGGAGGATGCGGCAACTCCGATTCGGGTCGTACTCGACGGCCGCCACCTTGGCCGGCACGCCATCCTTGTTGCGGCGAAAGTCGATGACCCGGTACTGCTGCTTATGGCCGCCGCCGCGGTGACGGGCGGTCTTGCGGCCATAGTTGTTGCGGCCACCGGTGCGGTTCTTTTGTTCGGTCAGCGACCGCTCCGGGATCGTCTTGGTGATCTCAGAGAAGTCGGCGACGGTCTGGAACCGCCGGCCGGGACTGGTGGGCTTGCGCTTGCGCTGCGGCATGTTCCTAGACCTCGAACAACTCGATCGAATCACCCTCGGCGAGGGTGATGTATGCCCGCTTGACGTCCGGGCGCTTACCGAACGTCGGCATGCGCCGGTTCCGCTTGCGCTTGCCGGCCCGATTCAGGGTGTTCACCTTGAGGACCTTCACATCGAAGATCGACTCGACGGCATCACGGATCTCAGGCTTGGAGGCCGACTTGGCGACCTCGAAGGTATAGACGTTCTCCTCGAGCAGGGAGTAGGACTTCTCCGACACGACCGGCTTAACGATGACGTCACGTGCGTCCTTCACTCTTCTTCTCCCATGTCGGAGTCATCGGAGGTTTCAACCGGTGCGGCCGGGACCGTCTTCGACGCCGCCGGGGCAGCGATTGGCAAGGTGGCCTTGGTGAAGACCACGACGTCACTGACCAGCACGTCATAGGCGTTGAGTTCGCCGGGCGAGAGCACGTGGACCGTGCCCAGGTTGGCGAAGCTCTTCCAGGTGTTCTCGTCGGAGCGCTCGGCCACCACCAGAACACGACCCTCGATACCGAGGGCCGCCAGAGCGGCGACCGCGTCCTTGGTGCGGGGCGCATCGAAGGCCCAGCCATCGATTACGACAATCTTGCCCTCTGAGGCCCGGTCGCTCAACGCCGAACGCAGGGCGAGGCGAACCATCTTCTTGGGCGTCTTCTGGGCGTAACTGCGGGGCTTGGGGCCCAGCGCGACACCGCCACCACGCCACTGCGGCGAGCGGATCGAACCCTGCCGGGCACGGCCTGTGCCCTTCTGGGCCCACGGCTTGGCACCGCCACCCCGGACCTCGGCCCGGGTCAGCGTGCTCTGGGTCCCCGACCGGCGGGCAGCCAACTGAGCGGTCACGACTTGGTGCATCACGGCGACATTCGGTTCGATGCCGAAAGTGGCATCGTCGAGATCAACGGAACCTGCCGCTGCGCCGGTCTGACTCAGAACGTCCATCTTCGCCATCACCGGCCTCCCTTCACAGCATCACGAATGAGGACAGTGGCGCCACGGGCACCGGGCACCGAACCACGTACCAGCAGTAGCTCGCGCTCGGCATCGGCCTGCACGACCTGAAGGTTCAACGTGGTGGTCTTCTGGTTACCCATCCGGCCCGGCATCTTCTTGCCCCGGAACACCCTGGACGGAGTGGCGCACTGGCCGATGGCTCCCGGCTTGCGGTGCACCTTGTGCGCACCGTGGGAGGCCCGCTGGCCCTTGAATCCGTGGCGCTTCATGGCGCCGGCGAAACCCTTTCCCTTACTTACCGAGGTCACGTCAACGTGGCCCTGATCGACGAGCGACTCAACGGTGATCTCCTGGCCAACCTCGTAGCCAGCCACGTCATCGATTCGGAGTTCCACCAGACGCTCGCCGGCTTCAACCCCCCCGGCGGCGAAATGGCCGGCCTCGGGACGGGTGAGCTTCTCGGCGTCACGATGGCCGATGGTGACCTGAAGTGCGGAGTAACCATCGCGCTCGGTGGTCTTGACCTGGACGACGCGATTAGGACGGACACGAAGCACGGTGACGGGCTGGACACGATTGTCCTCGTCCCACACCTGTGTCATGCCGACCTTCTCGCCGACGATTGCCTTGTTGGCCATGATGGCTCCTGCGACTGGTGCCGGTGATCTGCCGGCATTGGTGGCCCTGACGGACCATTCACGCGAACGCTCCGCACGGGCACAAGCCCGGCGGAGCGGCGATTCTGTTTTGCCGTGCGGTTCGCCGGTCCCGGTCTCCCGAAACCGCCGCCTACCCGGACGTCGATTCACCCAGCGGGCCGACCACGGACGGTCTGCCAGAAGTGCAGGGGACAACGATACGGCGGTCCGGGTTGGGCCACAACCGGCTAACCATCAGGTCGTTGTGCCGCGCGTCATGGCCAACCGGAGCCCTCCCACCGACCAAGGATCCCCGGCCGCCTCCAAGCCGACCGATAACGTCGCCAACAGTGCGAGATCCCTTCAATTCCAACGATCGCGGGGCCATGTCCTGGCCCGACACATGACCGGCAACACCGACCACCGGCTCCCGCCCAGCGACGAGGGGCGATCTCTGCCGTCGTGGGCGCGACGGGCGATCCTAAGCCTGTTGGGGGGAATCGCCGCGATCTACTACCTCCGAGGGATTATCGAGGCGCTCCGGCCGCTCATCCTGGTGGTGCTGGTGGCCTTCTTCCTGTCGTTCGCCCTCGAGCCCGCGGTTAACCGCCTCGAACGGGCCGGCCTCCGCCGAGGGGTGGGCACGGCGCTCACCATGATGGTGCTGGTGGCCGGGATGGGTGGCTTCGGTATCCAGGTCGGCAGTCTGCTGGCTGAGCAGGTAACCGACTTCAGCGAGGACGTCCCCGTCTACCTAGCCGACGCCGACCAGTGGCTGACCGACTCGTTTGGCATCGACAACGCCCTAGCCGATCTACGGACCAACTACGACTCGGGCGCCCTCGCCGGGTGGCTGGGTGACGTGGCCGACGATCTGGCTCGCTTCGGAACCACCGTGGTCAACGTCCTGTTTCAGTTGTTCACCGTCGGACTCTTCACCTTCTACCTGGTGGCCGAAGGACCCAAGCTGCGACGGCTGATCTGTTCGTTCCTCGCCGAGCGCCATCAGCGCCACGTGCTCGAAGTCTGGGACCTGGCCATCGAGAAGACCGGCGGCTACATCCTCTCCCGGAGCATCTTGGCGTTGGCATCGTCGCTCGTCCACTGGGCGGCCTTCGAGATCATCGGCCTGCCGTCGGCACTCGCCCTAGCCCTGTGGGTGGGGATCATGTCCCAGTTCGTACCAGTCGTCGGGACATTCATCGCCGGCGCCCTCCCACTAGCCATCGCCCTGCTCGGCGAGCCGGTCCACGGGCTCTGGGTGGTCATCGTGATCGCTGTGTACCAGCAGGTCGAGAACTACGTATTGGGGCCGCGTATCACCGCCCACACCATGCAGTTGCACGTGGCGGTGGCCTTCGGCGCTGTGATCGCCGGGGCGGCGGTCCTCGGCGTGGTCGGGGCTCTGCTCGCCCTCCCAGCCGCCGCCACCATCCAAGCCGTGATCGCCGCAGAAGCCGAACGCCACGTGGTGTCCGAGGACCTCCAGGAGGCCAGCAGCCAACGGCGGGGCCACGGCGACCGGAGCGACGCCCCTCCCGAATCCGAGCCCGAGCCTGCCTGAAAACGGTGGAAGCGCCCCCGGAGGGGCGCTTCCACTCTCGTTCTTCGATCGCAGACCCGGGAGGCGCTTACACCTGCTGGATCTTGATCTCGATGTCGACGCCAGCCGGCAGGTCCAGGCGCTGCAGCGAGTCCACCGTCTTGGGCGAGGGATCCAGGATGTCGAGCAGGCGCTTATGAATGCGCATCTCAAAGTGCTCCCGGGAGTCCTTGTCCTTGAAAGGGCCGCGGATGACCGTGTAGCGGTGCTTCTCGGTCGGCAGGGGGATCGGACCGCGAAGGTCGGCCTGGGTCCGTCGAACCGTCTCAACGATCTTCTTCGTCGACTGGTCGATGACCTCGTGGTCGTAGGCCTTTAGCCGGATCCGGATCTTCTGCCCTGCAGGCATCTACGTTGTCCTGCTACTTCAGGATCTTGGTGACGGCGCCAGCACCAACGGTGCGGCCACCTTCACGGATGGCGAAGCGAAGGCCCTCGTCCATGGCGATCGGAGCGATGAGCTCGACGGTCATGGTCGTGTTGTCGCCGGGCATGCACATCTCGGTACCGGCGGGCAGTTCGATCATGCCGGTCACGTCAGTGGTCCGGAAGTAGAACTGCGGGCGGTAGTTGGAGAAGAACGGCTTGTGACGACCACCCTCCTCCTTGGTCAGCACGTACACCTCGGCCTCGAACTGGGTGTGGGGAGTGATCGAACCGGGCTTGGCCAGAACCTGACCGCGCTGGACCTCCTCCTTGTCGATGCCACGCAGGAGGGCGCCGATGTTGTCGCCGGCCTCACCCTGATCGAGCAACTTGCGGAACATCTCGACGCCGGTACAGGTCGTCGTCTGGGTGTCCTTGAGGCCGATGATCTCGATGCTGTCGCCCGTGTTGACGACGCCCTGTTCGACACGGCCGGTCACCACGGTGCCTCGGCCGGTGATCGAGAACACGTCCTCGATCGGCATCAGGAAGGGCTTGTCGATGTCACGCTCGGGCTGGGGGATGTACTCGTCCACCTGGGCCATCAGGTCAACGATCTGGTCGGCGGCGTCGCTGTCGCCCTCGAGGGCCTTGAGCGCCGAAACCCGCACGATCGGGGTGTCGTCACCCGGGAAGTCGTACTCGCCAAGGAGCTCGCGCACCTCCATCTCGACCAGCTCGAGTAGTTCCTCGTCGTCGACCATGTCGCACTTGTTCAGCGCCACGATGATCTTGGGTACGCCGACCTGGCGGGCCAGGAGCACGTGCTCACGGGTCTGGGGCATCGGGCCGTCAGCGGCCGACACCACGAGGATCGCACCGTCGACCTGAGCGGCGCCTGTGATCATGTTCTTGATGTAATCCGCGTGACCCGGCATGTCGACGTGGGCGTAGTGCCGGTTCTCGGTCTCATACTCGACGTGGCTCACGTTGATCGTGATGCCGCGCTCCCGCTCCTCGGGTGCCTTGTCGATGTCCGCGAACTCAGTGAAATTGGTGGAGTTGGGATCACGATCCGACAGGACCTTAGTGATCGCCGCGGTCAGCGTGGTCTTGCCATGGTCAATGTGACCCATGGTGCCCACGTTTACGTGGGGCTTGTTTCGCTCGAATTGGGCCTTGGCCATTTCGCTTCTTCCTCGGTTCTCTTATTTCTCTGTGGACTGGACTTGCTGGTGGAGAGGGTTGGGCAGGTCACTCACCGTGGATTCGGCGGGTGATCTCCTCCTGTACGGACCCGGGCGTCTGCTGGTAGGAGTCAAACTGCATCGTGTACGTCGCACGCCCCTGAGTGCGTGACCGCAGGTCGGTAGCGTATCCGAACATCTCCGACAGCGGCACCAGTGCACTGACCACCTGGTTGGCCCCACGGGCTTCCATCTGGCCCACTCGACCACGTCGGGAGTTCAGGTCGCCGACCACGTCACCCATGTAATCCTCGGGCGTCACGACCTCGACCGACATCACGGGCTCGAGCAGTACCGGCTTGGCCATACGCATGGCCTCACGAAACCACGCCTGGGCGGCGATCTTGAACGCCATCTCCGAGGAGTCCACGTCGTGAGCCTTGCCATCGTTCAGGCTGACTTTGAGGCCCAGCACCTGGAAGCCGGCTAGCGGGCCGTTCGTGGTGGCCAACTTGACGCCGGCATCCACCGACGGGATGTACTCCTTGGGAATACGACCACCGGAGACGTTGTCCTCGAAGAGGTAGTCCTCTTCTTCGTTCTCGTAGGGCTCGAGGCTGGCCACGATCTCAGCAAACTGGCCGGAGCCACCGGTCTGCTTCTTGTGGGTGTAGCGGTAGTCGAGAACCGGCTTGGTGATCGTCTCGCGGTAGGCCACCTGGGGCTTGCCCACGTTGGCGTCCACCCGGAACTCGCGGAGCATGCGGTCGACCAGCACCTCGAGGTGTAGCTCGCCCATGCCGCCGATGATCGTCTGGCCCGTCTCCTCGTCGCTTCGGACGGTGAAGGTGGGATCCTCCTCCGACAGGGAGAAGAGGGCCTTGCTCATCTTGTCCTGGTCTGCCTTGGAGCGGGGCTCGACGGCTACGTGGATAACCGGCGCCGGGAACTCCAACTGCTCCAGGACAATGGGGTGGTCCGGGGCGCACAGCGTGTCGCCGGTACGGGTGTTCTTGAGGCCGATGCCGGCCACGATGTCGCCGGTCCGGACCTCGTCGCGATCCTCGCGGTCGTTGGCGTGCATCTCGAGCACGCGACCGAGGCGCTCCTTGTTGCCGGTCCGGGTGTTGAGCACCGCTGAACCCTTGTCGAGCACGCCACTGTAGGCCCGGAAATAGATGAGCTTGCCGACGTGCGGGTCGGTCATGATCTTGAAGGCCAGCGCAGAGAACGGAGCGTCGTCCGATGCCTCACGATCGAGGGTGTCGCCCGAGCGCGGGTGCACGCCTTCGACCGGCGGAAGATCGACCGGCGACGGCAGGAACTTGACGACGGCGTCCAGCAGTGGCTGCACGCCCTTGTTCTTGAAGGCCGACCCGGTGAGGATCGGCACGCAGTCGCCGGACAGGGTGCCGGAGCGGACCGCACTGCGAACGTCCTGGGAGGTGATCTCCTCCTCGCCGACGAACTTCTCGAGGATGTTCTCGTCGAACTCGGACAGTGCGTCGATCAACTCGGCCCGGTACTGCTCGGCCAGTTCGGTCATGTCCTCGGGGATGTCCACGACGTCCCAGGATGCGCCGAGATCCTCACCCTGCCAGATGAGAGCGTTCATCTCGATGAGGTCGATAATGCCGGCGAAGTCACCCTCGGCACCGATGGGCAGTTGGATGACCGCCGCGTTACAGCCCAGGCGATCACGGATGGTGTCCAACACGAAGTAGAAGTCAGCACCGGTGCGGTCCATCTTGTTGATGAAACACATGCGAGGGACGTTGTATTTGTCGGCCTGGCGCCACACCGTCTCGGTCTGGGGCTCCACGCCGGCGACGCCGTCGAACACGGCGACTGCTCCGTCGAGCACGCGTAGGGAACGTTCCACCTCGACGGTGAAGTCCACGTGGCCCGGCGTGTCGATGATGTTGATCCGGTGGTCGTCCCAGAAGCAGCTGGTGGCAGCCGAGGTGATGGTGATTCCCCGCTCCTGTTCCTGCTCCATCCAGTCCATGGTCGCGGCGCCGTCGTGGACCTCGCCGATCTTGTAGTTCACGCCGGTGTAGTACAGGATCCGCTCGGTCGTCGTGGTCTTGCCCGCGTCGATATGGGCCATGATCCCGATGTTGCGGGTTTTCTGGAGGGGGTGTCGCGTCGCCATCTCAGTGCTCGGTGTCTCGTCTGTCTCGGTGGACGTGTTCGGTCAGGTCCCGGGTCGGGGCCCGAGGTGGTTCACCGTCAGACGCCGGAGCGCCACGGCGACGGCCGGTGAGTACGCATCTGGTGCGCGCCCCGGGCCGGTCTAGGTGAGGGGGATGGTCGGGTAACCGCCTACCAGCGGTAATGGGCGAACGCTTTGTTGGCGTCGGCCATCTTGTGCAGATCTTCGCGACGCTTCACCGACGAGCCGAGGCCGTTGGAGGCATCCATGATCTCGTTGGCCAGTCGCTCGGCCATCGTCCGCTCGCGGCGATCCCGTGAGTAGTTCACCAGCCAGCGAACGGCAAGAGTGTTAGCACGACGGGGACGTACCTCGACCGGAACCTGGTAGGTGGCGCCACCGACCCGGCGGCTACGCACCTCGAGCTGGGGGCGGACGTTGTCGATGGCCCGCTTCAGCGTGCCGACCGGCTCCGAGCCGGTCTTGGACTCGACGGTGGACAGGGCGCTGTAGACGATGCGCTCGGCGGTGGAGCGCTTACCGCGCTGCAGCACCTTGTTGACGAGCTGGGTGACAACGGTGGACCGGTAGACAGGGTCCGGGGTCAACTCACGACGAATGGCGGGGCCTTTACGCGGCACGGTCAGCCTTCCTTCTTGGCGCCGTAACGGCTACGGGCCTGACGGCGCTGGCTGACACCCGAGGTGTCGAGCGTTCCACGCACCACCTTGTAGCGGACACCGGGGAGATCCTTCACACGTCCACCACGCACCAGCACAATGGAGTGCTCCTGGAGGTTGTGGCCCTCGCCGGGGATGTAGGCCGTGATCTCGCTCCCACTGGTGAGACGAACACGAGCCACCTTGCGGAGGGCGGAGTTCGGCTTCTTCGGCGTCGTGGTGTACACCCGGGTGCACACGCCGCGTCGCTGGGGCGCGCCCTTCAGCGCCGGCGTGGCTTCCTTGCGGCGCTTGGATTGGCGGCCCTTGCGGACCAGCTGCTGGATGGTGGGCACTTGTGCTCCTCGTGTCGGCCCGAAAGGGGCCAATTCTGATGGAAATCTCGAACTCGAACTCGAACTCAGGTTGTCTCTGGGGTACACCGCACACCCAGAACCAGGTCGCGGCACCGGCCAACGGACGAGTCTACGGGCGGCCCCTGCCGGGTCCAAACGTCGACCACCGGCCAGACCGACGACACAAATCGACCCCGCCTCCCGGCAGGGTCGGTCCGGCGGCCGGTCAGTCGGCTACAGGAGTGGCCTCCCCACTGGAATCCGCACCGGCCGGCGCATCCATGGCGCCAGCCAGGTCGATCACGTCGGCCTCGTAGGCACCGGCGAAGGCATCCTCCCCAGGGCCGGCCTGTCCGGCCAACCACTCGGCGAGATCCTGCTCCTCGTCGGCTGACGAGTAGAAGTCCATGGGCTTGTAGTCCGGCGCGTGGGTGGCTACCCGTCGGTACTCCTCCATACCAGTACCCGCAGGCACCAACTTGCCGATGATGATGTTCTCCTTGAGGCCGATGAGCTTGTCGCTCCGGCACTCGATGGCCGCCTCGGTGAGCACCCGGGTGGTCTCCTGGAAGGAGGCCGCCGAGAGCCACGACTCGGTGGCGAGCGAGGCCTTGGTGATGCCCATGAGCTCCGGACGCCCTTCGGCGGGACGACGGCTCTCGGCCACCAAGAGGCGATTCGTCTCGGCAAACAACCGCTGGTCGACCTGCTCGCCGGGCAAGAAGTCCGACTCGCCGGGATCGTTGATCTTCACCCGACGGGTCATCTGACGCACGATGAGCTCGATGTGCTTGTCGTGGATCGACACGCCCTGGTCTCGGTACACCCGCTGGACCTCTTCCACGAGGTACTGCTGGGTCTCCCGGACACCCTTGATCTCGAGGAGTTCCTTGGGATCCCGGGGGCCCTCGACAATGGCGTCACCGGCCCGCACCTCGGCGCCGTCGGCGACCTCAAGACGAGCCAGGCCCTGGATCAGATGGACGTCCTCAGTGCCGTCATCGGCGACCACGGTGATCTCACGACCACGACCCTCGTCCTCGGCGATACGGACAACACCGGAGATGCGGGCCAGGGTGGCCTTACCCTTGGGCTCGCGAGCCTCGAAGAGCTCGACGACTCGGGGAAGACCGCCAGCGAGGTCCTTGCCGGCCACACCACCGGTGTGGAAGGTACGCATGGTCAGCTGGGTGCCGGGCTCCCCGATCGACTGGGCGGCGATCACGCCAACCGCCTCACCGATCTCGATGGCCTTGTTGGTGGCCAACGACATGCCGTAGCTAGCTGCCGAGACGCCGGTGGGCGACTCGTCGGTGAGCGGTGACAGCACCCGCACCCGGTCAATGGTGGTGTCATCGCGCATGGCGATCATCTCCGGCTCACCCACGATCAATCCGGCGGCGAGAACGGTGCCGTCGCCCAGGGTGACGTCGTCAGCCAGGGTCCTGCTGAACAGACGGGTCTCGAGGTGGCTCCGTCGGTTGGGCTCATCGGGGCGGACCTCGTCGATCCAGATACCACGCACTCCCATCTCGGATGCGAACGGGTCAACGTCGTTGATGATGAGTTCCTGGGACACGTCGACCAGTCGACGGGTCAGGTAACCGGAGTCAGCGGTCCGCAGGGCGGTATCGACCAGACCCTTGCGAGCACCCGGTGTGGCGATGAAGTACTCCAACATCGCCAGTCCCTCACGGAAGTTGGACTTGATGGGGCGGGGAATCATGTCACCACGAGGGTTGGCCACTAGACCGCGCATGCCGGCGATCTGGCGAACCTGCATCATGTTTCCACGAGCACCCGACTTGACCATCATGTCAATCGAGTTGGCCGCGTCGGCCTCCAGGGCGTCGACCATCTTGTCGGTCACCTCGGCGGTCGCGGAGTTCCAGATCTCGACCTCCATCTGCCGACGCTCGCCATCGGTGATGATGCCCTTCCGGAACTGGGCCTCGACCTTCTCGGCACGCTTCTCGTGCGCGTCGAGGATGGCCGCCTTCTCTGGCGGAGTCTTGACGTCGTCGATGGACACCGTCAGACCTGAGCGGGTGGCGAAGTCAAAGCATGCGTCCTTCATGGCGTCGAGGGACTCGGCCACCACCTTCTTCGGGTAGCCACGGGCCAGGTCGTCCACGATCGTGCCCAGCTCGGACTTACCGACCTGCTGGTTAACGAACATGATCATCTTGGCTCGATGGCCGCCGACCTCGAGGGGCTCGATCTCGTGGCCCGGGAGGGCGGCGTTGAAAAACACGCGGCCCGGGGTGGTGGTGTGCCACGTGGCGGCCACGCCGTTGGCCGGCGTGTCGATGAGCTCCGGGTACTCCGACGAGCGGTACTGGATGCGGGCGTGCAGGTGCACGGCCCCGGTCTCCCAAGCCCATCGGAGGTCGTTGATGTCCCGAAAGACCTTGCCCTCACCGGTCAGGCCCTCGCCCTCGGCGGTCAGGTAGTAGGCACCGATGACCATGTCCTGGGTCGGGGTGACCAGCGGACGACCGTGGGCCGGGCTGAGCACATTGTTGGCCGACAGCATCAACACTCGTGCCTCGGCCTGAGCCTCGGCCGACAACGGCAGGTGGACGGCCATCTGGTCACCGTCGAAGTCGGCGTTGAACGCCGCGCAGACCAACGGGTGGATACGTATGGCCTTGCCCTCTACCAGGACCGGCTCGAAGGCCTGGATGCCTAGACGGTGCAAGGTGGGGGCACGGTTCAGCATCACCGGGTGCTCGCGTATGACATCCTCAAGGACAGTCCACACCTGAGGCTTGCGCCGTTCGACCATACGCTTGGCCGACTTGATGTTCTGGGCCAGTTCCTCCTCGACCAGCTTCTTCATGACGAACGGCTTGAACAGCTCAAGCGCCATGACCTTGGGCAGGCCGCACTGGTGGAACTTGAGGGTCGGGCCGGCCACGATGACCGACCGGCCTGAGTAGTCGACGCGCTTGCCGAGCAGGTTCTGACGGAACCGACCCTGCTTGCCCTTGAGCATGTCCGAGAGGGACTTCAGCGCGCGGTTACCCGGACCGGTCACCGGACGACCGCGACGGCCGTTATCGAACAGTGCGTCGACGGCCTCCTGGAGCATCCGCTTCTCGTTGTTGACGATGATCCCCGGGGCACCCAGGTCGAGCAGCCGCTTTAGGCGGTTGTTGCGGTTGATCACCCGGCGGTATAGGTCATTGAGGTCCGAGGTGGCGAAGCGACCACCGTCGAGCTGGACCATGGGACGAAGCTCGGGCGGGATCACCGGCACGGCGTCGAGAATCATGGCGCGCGGCTCGTTGACCCGGCGGCCGTGCTCGTCACGACGGTTGAAGGCAGCCACGATCTTGAGGCGCTTGATGGCCTTCTGCTTGCGCTGAGCCGACAGGGGCTTCTGGCCCTCCGGCGGATCGATCAGCTCACGAAGCTTGACCTCTTCGTCGTCGAAATCGATCCGTTCGATGAGCTGGGCCAGGGCATTGGCGCCCATGCCACCCTCGAAGTACTCACCCCAGCGGTCCTCGAGTTCACGCCACAGCATGTCCTCCTCGACGATCTGGCGGGCGAACAGGCTGGTGAACTCGTCCCATGCGCGGTTCAGAACGTCGAGTTCCTGCTCGTACTGGTCGCGAATGAACTGGAGGTCCTTGTCGGCGGCCTTAGCGCGGGCCTTGAGGTCCGACTCCTTGGAGCCCTCGGCCTCCATCTCGGCCAGCTCGGACTCGAGGTCCTCCTGGCGACGGTTCAGCTCGCGGTCACGCTCCTCCTCGATGGCGAGGCGCTCCTCGGCCAACTCGGACTCCAACTCCGGAAGGTCCTCGTGACGCTTATCCTCGTCCACCCACACGACCAGGTTGGCCGCAAAGTAAATGACCTTCTCCAACTGCTTGGCCTTGAGCTCCTCACGGGGCTCGGTTCCCATCAGCAGGTAGGCCAACCAGGAACGGGTGCCCCGCAGGTACCAGATGTGGACGGCCGGCGCGGCCAGCTCAATGTGCCCCATGCGGTCACGCCGCACCTTGGACCGGGTCACTTCGACGCCGCAACGCTCGCAGATGATGCCCTTGAACCGGACCCGCTTGTACTTGCCGCAATAGCACTCCCAGTCCTTCGTCGGGCCGAAGATCTTCTCGCAGAAGAGCCCGTCCTTCTCCGGCTTGAGGGTGCGGTAATTGATGGTCTCCGGCTTCTTGACTTCGCCGTTGGACCACATGCGGATTCCGTCCGCAGTGGCCAGGCCGATTCGGAGCTGATCGAATTCGTTTACGTCAAGCACTGTGTCTTCCTGCGTCTCGTTGCGATGCGTGGCTGGTGTCTGGCTGGTGTCGGTCGCTCAGGGGCGGGTCAGCGGGCGAGGAGGCCGGCGGCACGCCGCTCGTCCTCCTCGTCGGACCCACGCTCCGGGCGGGACAGGTCGATGCCGAGTTCCTCGGCGGCGCGGTAGACATCCTCATCGAAGTCCCGCATTTCGATCTCGCGGCCGTCCTCGGCGAGGACCTCCACGTTGAGACACAGGGACTGCATCTCCTTGATGAGCACCTTGAAACTCTCGGGGATGCCCGGCTCGGGAATGTTGTCTCCCTTGACGATGGCCTCGTAGACCTTGACCCGGCCTAACACGTCATCGGACTTGATGGTCAGGAGCTCCTGGAGGCAGTAGGCGGCGCCGTACGCCTCGAGTGCCCACACCTCCATCTCACCGAACCGCTGGCCGCCGAACTGGGCCTTGCCGCCGAGAGGCTGCTGCGTGATCATCGAGTACGGGCCGGTCGACCGAGCGTGGATCTTGTCGTCCACTAGGTGGGCCAGCTTCAGGATGTAGACGTAGCCGACCATGATCTCGCTGTCGTACGCCTCGCCGGTCCGACCGTTGTAGAGAGTCGTCTTGCCATCCAGCTGAACCATCCGGTCCCCGTCGACCGATTCGGGTCGCAGGTTGCCGAGAATCTTCTGGATGGTCGGGTGCTTACCGGCCAGATCCTCTTCGTCCCATTTGGCACCGTCGAAGACAGGCGTGGCCACGTGGACCGAGGGCTCGGTGGACGGACGGGTCTTCTTCTCGATACCCCGCACCGGTTCGGACCCCACGGCTTCGCCGTCGATCTCCCAACCCCACCGGGCGCAGTAGCCAAGATGGGCCTCCAGCACCTGGCCAACGTTCATCCGTGACGGCACGCCGAGCGGGTTAAGGATGATGTCCACCGGTGTGCCATCGGCCTGGTACGGCATGTCCTCGATGGGGAGAATCTTGGAGATCACACCCTTGTTGCCGTGGCGGCCGGCCAGCTTGTCGCCCACGCTGATCTTGCGCTTCTGGGCTACGTAGACCCGAACCAACTGGTTGATCCCGGGGGGCAGCTCGTCGCCGTCGTCGCGGCTCTGCACCCGGACGTCGATGACCTTGCCGGTCTCACCGTGCGGAACCTTCAGCGATGTGTCGCGCACCTCACGGGACTTCTCCCCAAAGATGGCCCGCAGGAGACGCTCCTCCGGGGTGAGTTCGGTCTCCCCCTTCGGAGTGACCTTGCCGACCAGCACATCGCCGGGCGACACCTCGGCGCCCACGCGCACGATGCCCAACTCGTCGAGGTCGGCGAGGATCTCGTCGGACAGGTTGGGGATGTCGCCTGTGATCTCTTCGGCACCCAACTTGGTGTCGCGAGCGTCGATCGTGTGCTCGTGGATGTGGATCGACGTGAGGACGTCGTCCTTGACTAGGCGCTCCGAAAGAATGATGGCGTCCTCGAAGTTGTAGCCCTCCCATGACATGAAGGCCACCAGCAGGTTCTTGCCTAGCGCCAACTCACCACCATCGGTGGACGGACCGTCGGCCAGCAACTGACCAGCCTTGACCTTCTGGCCCGGCGTGACCCGGATCTTCTGGTTCACGCAGGTGTCCTGATTAGAACGGACGTACTTGAGCAACTGGTGGGTAACCGTGCCGGTCTTGGCGTAGTTCATGGTGACCGACACGCCGTCGATGGCCATCACGGTGCCGGCCTCATTGGCCAGCAGCATGTCGGCAGCATCATGGGCCGCGCTGGCCTCAATCCCGGTGCCGATGTACGGAGCCTCGGCCCGGACCAGCGGAACCGCCTGACGCTGCATGTTGGCGCCCATGAGGGCCCGGTTGGCGTCGTCGTGCTCGAGGAACGGAATCAGGGCCGTGGCCACCGACACGATCTGCTTGGGCGAGACGTCCATTAGTTGGACCTCGGTGCCCGGCACGTAGGAGATCTCAGTGGTGGCACCGAAGAAGACATCCTGTTCGAGCTGCAGCTTGAGGTCGTTCAGCGAGGCGGCCTGCGGCGACCGGCGCACCAGCACGCGGTCGTTGCGGAAGGTGCCATCGTCGTTAAGCGGAGCGTTGGCCTGAGCGACGACGTACTCCTCCTCGTCATCGGCCGCCATGTAGACGATCTCGTCGGTGACGCGACCGTCGATCACCTTGCGGTACGGCGACTCAATGAAGCCGAACGGGTTCACCCGGCCGTAGGTGGCCAGACCACCGATCAGGCCGATATTGGGGCCCTCGGGGGTCTCGATCGGACACATCCGTCCGTAATGCGAGAAGTGGACGTCACGGACCTCGAAGCCGGCCCGCTCACGGGATAGGCCGCCGGGGCCGAGTGCTGAGAGGCGGCGACGGTGGGTCAGACCCGACAACGGGTTGACCTGGTCCATGAACTGCGACAACTGGCTGGTGCCGAAGAACTCCTTGATTGCGGCAACCACCGGTCGGATGTTGACCAGGTTCTGCGGGGCGATGGCCTCCACGTCCATGGTCGTCATGCGCTCGCGCACGACCCGCTCCATACGAGACAGGCCGATACGAAGCTGGTTCTGGATCAACTCGCCCACCGAACGGATGCGCCGGTTGGCGAAGTGGTCCTGATCGTCGAGGCGGTAGCCGGGCTCACCCTTGGCCAGGTGGAGCAGGTAGGTACAGGTGGCCAAGACCTCGGACCGAGTCAGGACCGGCGAGTCGGGGTCGGGGCGCTCGAGCTCAAGACCGAAGATCTCCTCGATCTTCTCGATCTCGGGGCCGAGTTTCCGGTTCAGCTTGTAGCGACCGACCCGGGACAGGTCGTAGCGACGCGACTCGAAGAAGGCGTTGCGAAGGTAGGCACGGGCGGCCTCGACAGACGGTGGCTCACCGGGACGGACCCGCTTGTAGATCTCGAGCAGCGCCTCTTCCTGTGGCGACTTGCGCTCACCGGCCTCGACGGCATCCTGCCACCCTTCGGGGAGCTGGTCCTTCTCCCACTGGCCCTCGAGGTAGTCGAAGTACCGGACGAAGCGGTCCAGGAATCCCGGCTCATTCTCCTCGTCGTAACCGAGGGCACGAAGCAGGGTGAACATCGAAATGCGGCGCTTACGGGCCACCCGGGTTCCGGCGGTGACGTGCTTGCCAGGCTTGTGCTCGACGTCGAACTCGATCCACTCTCCCCGGTAGGGGTGGATGGTGCCGGTGACCAACTGGTGCTTGGACATATTTCGCAGCCGGTACCGGTCACCGGGCTGGAAAATGACGCCAGGGGAACGCACGAGCTGGGACACCACGACACGCTCAGTGCCGTTAATGACGAAGGTGCCCTTCTCGGTCATGCGGGGGAAGTCCCCCATGAAGACCGTCTGCTCCTTGATCTCACCGGTGTTCTCGTTCTTGAAAGCGGCGCGCACGAAGATGGGCGCGGAGAAGGTCATGTCCCTCTCCTTGCATTCCTCGATCGTGAACTTCGGCGGCGGACACAGGTCCTCATCCGTCGGGTCGAACTCGAGTTCCAACGAGAGCGTCTCGCTGAAGTCGGTGATGGGGCTGAGGTCCCGAAACGTGTCAGCAACGCCTTCTGCGCTGAACCACTCGAACGACTTCCGCTGGACGTCGATGAGATGGGGCAGCGGGAGGACTTCCTCCAGGTTGCCAAACGAGTAACGGTCCCGGACGAGAGGGCGAGCAGAGGACACCTAGAACTCCTGGCCAGGGTAAACGGACGTGGTGGTCACCGTGGACACGTCGACGAACGCCAAGAAAACAGCACGAATGGCGGGCGCGACCACGGCAACTGGGGATCCTAACGGTCGCGCGCAGGAAGGCACAACCCCTGAGGGGCAGCACCACCCAGCCCCATAGGGCTGATCTGACGCGCACGGTACGGGTTCAGCGCGTGCCGGTCAAGGACCGTCCCCGATCGAGAGGTGAACGGAACCGACGGGTAACCCGAAGCGACAGGTAACCCATGGGAAACGACGGAACCCCGGGCCTCGTCCAAAGACGGGGACCCGGGGTCCGTACGAACGCCCCGACGATGGGGCGCTCAACGAGTTGCTACTTAAGCTCGATGCTGGCCCCGGCGGCCTCGAGGGCCTCCTTGGCCTTCTCGGCGTCTTCCTTGGTAGCGCCTTCCAGCACATTCCCCGGAGCGCCATCGACCAGGTCCTTGGCGTCCTTCAGACCGAGGTTGGTCAACGAACGCACCTCCTTGATGACCTGGATCTTCTTGTCGCCAGCGCCGGTCAGGACGACGTCGAAGGAGTCCTTCTCCTCCTCCTCGCCACCAGCGTCGCCAACGACCGGGCCCGCAGCAGCCGCGGCCACCGGGGCCGCAGCGGTCACGCCGAACTTCTCTTCGAAGTCCGACAGCAGCTCACTAAGTTCCAGCACGGTCATCCCGGCGATCGCGTCCAGGATCTCTTCCTTCGTCGCCATGATTACTCCTCTTCTTCGTTGTCGTCTTGGCTGACAGGTGCACCGACGGTGTCGGTGCCTTCGTCCGCTGCCTTCTCCTCCGTGGAGGAGTCAGTAGCATCGGTTTCCTCGGCGGCGGGTGCCGCATCGGTCTCGTCCACAGTGGGAGCGCCCGGGGCACCCCCCTGCTCTATAAGGGCCTGTAATGCGTAGGCCATGTTCTGCGGTAGTGCCTTGAGCAGAGCGGCGAACTGCTGCATCGGGGCGGCCATGGCGCCGGCCAGCTGGGCCAGCAGCACCTCGCGCGGTGCGATCTCAGCCAGTGCTGAGATCTCCTCGGCGGTCAGCCGCTTCTCGTCCAGCAGGCCACCCTTGATGATCAGCGCCTCGTTCGCCTCGGCAAACTCCTTGAGTGCCTTGGCTACACCTACCGGATCGCCGGCGGAACCGTCGGCCTGCTCGCCCACGAAGGCAATAGCCGTCGGGCCGGTCAACAGATCGTCAATCTCGAGGCCCAGCTCCTCGACGGCGAAGCGCACCAGGGTGTTCTTGTACACCTTGTACTCGCCGCCGGCCTCGCGTAGGGCCCTACGCAGTTCGGCCATGGCCGGAACATCAAGGCCCCGGTACTCAGTCAGGACCGCGGCATCGCTGGCCGAGAACTTCTCTCGGACCTCGTCGACCACCGCGACCTTCTCGGATCGGGCTTCTCCCACGCTCACACCTCCTCGTCTGTTCTATTCGGTCGGGCCGGCGCTGCCGTACCCACCCGGTTTGCGGTTGTCCTGTCATGCCGACCCGATGGTCGGCCGCACACCGCAGACCGGGACCCGGGCAAACCCGGGTCCGATCAGGAGGTCTCCCCTGCTCGGGCGGTCGATCGGTGCGCCGGACGGATCCGGTGGACATCGGGACTCGTTCTGCGCCGTGGCGCAACCCGGAGGTCTTCGGTGAGCGTGTCGATTGTGTCGGTCAGGGTACCGGCGACGGCCGGTGCCCCCACCGGGGAGTGATCCCGTTACCCAGAGATCCGGGTTGCCGGGAAAACCGGATCAGTCAGTGAGGCGGCCCGGATCAATGCGGATACCAGGGCCCATCGTCGACGAGATCGACACCTTCTTGAAGTACCGGCCCTTGGCCGACGACGGCTTCAAGCGCTCGATCTCGTCCAGGGCCGCCAACAGGTTGGCGCCCAGCGCGGCGGCGTCGAAGCTGACCTTGCCGATCGGCAGGTGGACGTTTCCGTACCTATCGGTGCGGAACTCCACCTTGCCGCCCTTGAACTCTCCGACCGCCTTGGCCACATCATCGGTGACCGTGCCGGACTTCGGGTTGGGCATAAGCCCGCGCGGTCCGAGGGCCCGACCGAGCTTTCCGACGGTGGGCATCATGTCCGGGGTAGCAATAGCCACATCGAAGTCGAGCATGCCGCCCTCAACCTCGGCGGCCAGATCGTCACCACCCACGTGGTCGGCGCCCGCCTCACGGGCAGCGTTGGCGGCTTCACCCTGCGCGAACACGGCGACACGGACGTCCTTGCCGGTTCCCGACGGGAGGGCGACAGTGCCACGCACCATCTCCTCGGCCTTGCGCGGGTCGACGCTAAGGCGGACCAGTAGGTCTACCCCCTCGTCGAACTTCGCCCCGGCCAATGACAATGCCAGATCGAGAGCCTCGGTTGCCGAGTACATCTGATCGCGGTCGTATCGTGACGATGCGTCCGTGTACCGCTTGCCTTGCTTACCCATGTCGCCTTCTTCCTGTTCCAGCTCCCTCGGGCGGGTCGGTGTCTCCGGTGGGGCGAGGTCCTCCCCCATCCCGGAACCGCTGTTGCGGTGACCCTCGATCTCAGTTTTTAGATTCCCGGTCGAACCGGGAGCCGGCAGCTCAGCTGACAGCGATGCCCATACTGCGCGCAGTGCCGGCAACCTGGAGTTTGGCGCCTTCGATGTCAATGGCGTTCAGGTCGGGCAGTTTGGATTCGGCGATCTCGGTTACCTGGGCCCAGGTGATCGAACCGGCCTCTTCCCGCCCCGGGTTCTGTGACGCCTTGTCGAGGCCTGCGGCCTGACGGATCAGGAACGAGGTGGGCGGCGTCTTGGTGACAAAGGTGAACGACCGGTCCTCGTAGATGCTGATCTCGACGGGGACGATCTGGCCGCGCTTGTCCTCGGTCTTGGCGTTGTACTCCTTGCAGAAGTCCATAATCGCCACACCATGGGGGCCGAGCGCGGTACCCACTGGCGGGGCCGGCGATGCCTGACCGGCCGGAATCTGGATCTTGACGACCGCTACCATCTTCTTCTTCGCCATGTCTCGGATTCTCTGTTCGTGATCGGGGTTTCGTACTGGGATTGCTCGCCGGAACGGAAGACTGAACGCCTCTAGTTCCGGTCATCGGCCGTCGGGGCCAATCGGGGTAACGGTCAAGTCTGGTGCCGGAGCGGTCGATCGGCAACCTGCACCCCGATGGGGGTCACGTTGTCGCCGGTCGTCCGGTACGGACGTCGGATCAGAGCTGGGCCACCTGGGCGAACTCCAACTCGACCGGGGTCTCCCGACCGAAGATGTTGACCAGCACCTTGACCTTGAGCTGGTCCTCGTTGATCTCCTGGATAGCGCCGGAGAAGTCGGCGAACGGCCCCTCCTTGACGCGGACGGTGTCGCCCACGCCGAAGCCGAGCCGGGCCTTGGAGCGCTTGGGCACCACAGACTCGGACTCGTCGGCTACCGGCAGGAAGGTCTCGACCTCCTTGCGACTGAGGCGTGACGGCTTACCGCCGGCGCCCACAAAGTTCACGATTCCTGGCGTATCGCGGATGGCCGCCCATGCTTCGTCATCGAGATAGCAGCGCACCAACAGGTAGCCGGGGAAAACCTTCTTAGAGACGGTGACCTTCTTACCGTTGCGGAACTCGTCGACATCCTCCATCGGAATCTCGACTTCGAGGATGCGATCCTCCAAATGCATCGAAGCGGTCCGGGCCTGGAGGTTCTGGCGGACCTTCTTCTCGTAGCCCGACTGCGTGTGAACGACGTACCAGTTACCGCGCCGGTCATAGGCGCTCTCCACGGCGGGCGTCGGCTCCTCGTCGGAATCCCCATCGAGGAGCTCGTCCTCGTCGATAACCGGTTCATCCGGGATGACTAATTCCTCGACTGCTGCCTCTTCACCCGGCTGGTCGGCCGCCTGGGCCGCCTCGACTGCTGCCTCTTCACCCGGCTGGTCGGCCGCCTGGGCCGCCTCGGATGCGGCCTCCGGGCCGGCGTCAGTCGGATCCAGGACCAGAGTCCCAGTGGGTAGGAGATCGATGGCTTCTGCAGGGGCGTCGACGTCGGCTACGTCGGAGGCTGGGGCGTCCGGATCAACATTCACGATGGGGTCTCCGCTAGTGGACATCAGACGTCGAATAGTTCGAGAACGGACTGGGAGAACACCCAGTCGAGGCCGGCCACGATGGCCGTGATGGCCACGATGGTGATGATCACCACCGCGGTGTAGTTGCCGGTCTCGGCACGGGACGGCCAGGCGACCTTTCGCAGCTCGGCACGCACCTCGCGGGCGAACTGGCGAAGGCCGGCACGTTCCTCGGCCGAGCGGTTCTGCTGCTGACGTCGTTGGCGAATCGGCTCGCCGTCGGCGTCGACCTCGCCCTGACGCTGCATCATGCGCTTCTGTTCGCGGTTCATCGACATGGGAGATGTCCTCGTGAAATTCCGGTGGCTGTGTTCGGGAGCGGTCCGCGTCGGACCGGTCTTGCAGGGCAGGAGGGACTCGAACCCCCAACCGCCGGTTTTGGAGACCGGTGCTCTACCAATTGAGCCACTGCCCTGTGTCCCGACC
>Ga0209228_1000062_pt1 | contig 46575 bp, 42 predicted proteins | sample METZYME_3_150m_FD_187547 | JGI IMG/M metagenome (GOLD analysis project Ga0209228, IMG submission 187547) | Marine microbial communities from oxygen minimum zone in mesopelagic equatorial Pacific - METZYME_3_150m (SPAdes) (version 2) | ecosystem: Environmental > Aquatic > Marine > Oceanic...
GGTTTGACCAATTGGTAGGGCCCGTCAACATTGGTGGAGCGAAGCACCGTATTGATAGCAGAGTGCAAGGTGTCATCAAAGCTCACATTGCGAAACCCTATCTCAGCATAGGCCTGCTGAAAAAGCGGTGACAACATACGGTAGAACGCCATGGCTGCACCGGTGTCAATTGAGACGAAGGTGCCAATTACCTGGTCAAAACGAGCATGAGCATTCTCACTCATGACGAATAGGTTTTCATCAATATTTCTGGCTGGCATTTCTTGCACGATCCCTTTGTATGGAAGCCCGGTCTGCGGAAATTCAGCGCGGCTTACGTTTTCCACGAACACGACAAACTTGCGCACGATTTGGTCATCTGCCAACAACCGAACAAGCGCAGCTCCGCTTTGCATAGCGCGTAATCCTTCAAATACGAATCCATCACTATTATTTAGACTGGGCAACTGAACAATTTCCGTTTCCACTGGCTCTTCAGCGACCGGTTCAGGGATGGCAACCTCCTCTGGACGTTCTTCGATGATAGGATCGGTGCTGGCGACCGCTACAGGTGGGGATTGAGGTTGAATGCGAATCTGCGGTAATGTCGACGTTATTGCCTCAGCAGCATCAGGCTCGGCACGCGGCAACACCGGGGGTGGAATAACTACTGTAGTTGTACCTCGTGGCGCTTCAAAGGTCAGGACAAAATATGCTAGCGATAGTAGTGCTAATACTGCAACTAGCGCAGTAACCTTCAAGCCTGTCTTAGACATAATTCGCTCCATCCCCCGCGATTTCAACTATTCTGGCACAGGCCCCGGGAAGGGACAACACGTGTTATGTCTCCATCATAATGTCGCCATGAACTGTCATATTCCAGTCACACTTTAAAGCATGTGGAATTCGAGTTTGGAAAGTTTCGGGAATAAAAAAACCCGATCCTTTTGAGTTGATCGGGTTTTCTTACCTGCCTATTTAGCGTTTCTATACTTTGGGAAACCCTAGTTCTTCCATAGTGCGAACAAGATCTCGGCCAGCCGTTGCCGGTTTGGTTTCCTTATCTATCTTGAGAATGGTGCCATCTTTATCGATATAATAGGTCCACCGATTCGCAAAACCTGCACCCATCAAGACCTCGTACGCTCCTGTCATCTCCTTAGTGGGGTCTGCCAGGATTGGAAATCCAGCGCTGTGCTCTTTGGCAAACGCAGTATTATCCTCGAGTGTATCTACACTGGCCATAAAATATGCAACGTCGAAGTTCTGTATTTCTCTTGCACTGTCACGCAGCGCTTTACATTGCATAGTTCAGCCACCGGTAAAGGCTTTTGGGAAAAAGGCAATAACTACAGGCTGCTCTCCCGTGAACTGAGACAGTTTGTAGGTCTGACCATCCGAAGCCTGCAGCGTGAAATCTGGCGCTTTATCACCCACTTCAAGCGCTGAGGCCATCTGGGTTCCCAAGGCCATCACGACGAACATCGCCATGAATAGAACCTCGGTTAACCGCTTGGCAAATTGAGACATAATCTCCTCCAGCTATTATTCAGAGCCAACCACCCTAAGGCAGGTTGCTGACCCAGCCTTTTTACCTAAAGTAGACAGAAATTTCCACTAAAACCGGTGTAAATGTCCATTTTCACTGTAATTGCTAGATTAGAATAAAAGTGTGCGGCGTGCAGCCCTTAGTAATTGCTCAGATTCATTAGCGAGTTCCACAATCCGTATCTCTAGTTGCTGGCGTTCCCCGTTGGTTAGCCCGTTGTTGTTATCCATTATGTGATGAAGTCGTTCAATAGAACGGGTAATCTCTCCGTTATACCGTTTGAGTATTATTTGCTTCGCGTCACGCTGAGACTGGCGGTAGCGAGGGTTTTCAACCTGCACGGTGAAGCAATTCCTCACAACTTGCCCCTGAGAATTGCGTACGTTCTGACAACGGGTCTGATTGACATAACGGCTCGCAGTTCCTTCGAAAGAGGTATAGGGTGTTGCTGCAATAGAACGCGCCAACGTAAGATCCGTCTCTGTCTTTCCGTAAACCATTCTTAACAACCTCTCGGGTTTAATATCCACCTGCTGTTCTGCGGATTCTATTACCATTTTATAAAAGTCGCTCAGATCTTCCGCCGTATTGAGCAATCTCCGTCCATTCAGATCCAAAAGATTCTCCTGGACTACGCGCAGTTTCCAACCACCGAAATGTTCCACTGCGGTCAAGTATTTCGAATCTGAAAAATCATACAAACGACTAGAGATGTGATAGTTGAGTTGGTGTAAGTCATCGACCTCGGGCCATTCCTTTAGTTTGCCGTTGTTATTGATTAACGCTTCAATGATGGGAAGTTGTTGTTCGCTGTAAAGACCAGTGTTTATCCGAGCAATCTGCAGTGCCTCATTATAAAAACGCACCGCATTTGAATAATCCTCTAGTTCCATGTAGAAACCAGCGAAATCGGAATAGGCCTCTATGAGGGCCGCGTCGTACACCCCTAGCTCGCCTTGCATATTCTCAATATAGCCTAGCCGCGCTGTGACTTCCCGGCTGATTTCCAGGGCCGTAGACTCCTCAGAGCCATTGCTCAACGCTACGCTAGGTTCCTGCGCGTGAAGGAAGTTCACCGCAATGATGTTCAGCAGGAACAAGCAAAGGTTAATAATGTTTGCGTAATTGAATTTTCTGAGCATGTTAACCATGACTGCGACCTATCTTGATATTTTGATTCTCGCACAGCACCACTAGAATGCATCAAGTTTTGGGCTATATATATTTGTATTTGCCTGAATCAATACCGAATAAATTCACTTACTTTGAAATTTCCTAGTGCCCCTACAGTGGCACAAATATTAATGGTACACAAAGAACACCGAAAGGCAGGTGTATATATCCCCGCTTTTATTCAAACGTGACCTGCTACACTCTGCTACATATTGACGGCATGACAAAAAGGATCAGCTGCGTTACTCTCAGGGCAATATCTGAAACATTATTAACACATTCAGCAACTACGACGTGCCCATCAAAAGCGAAGAGAGGTGCCTACAATGATAAAAAATAATTCGTCCAGTCGCACCCGGTCTCACCGGCCCAAGTTACTTAAGACGGTCCTGTTAGCTTTTTTAGTTCCGTTTGGCTGGTCCGCGTCTGCACAAAACACGGTTGAGTGGACCACCCTAGGTAGTGATTTCGCGCATACACGTTCCACGAAGGCAGATCAGATTACCCCAGAAAATTTTCCCAATTTGGAAGTTGCATGGGTCTGGGATGGTGCTAGCTTTGAAGCCCAGAGTGGCCGTTCTACCCCCAGCTACATCAACGGTCGACTTTACACCGTGGCCGGGGCGCGCCGCCATGTTGTAGCAATAGATCCTACATCAGGTGCAACCATCTGGTCTTACAGAGAGCCTGATACACCCCGCTGGGATTACTCAATGCGAGCAGATTATGGAAAGGGCATTGGCTACGCCAATATCGATGGTCGCGACGTCATTTACATCATTTCTCCCGGTTTTTTTCTAACTGCGCTGGACGCCGAAACCGGAAAGCCACTGCAGGGCTTCGGGGAAAAGGTATCAATCGAGGGCTTCCCGGAAACCGGTGTGGTCGACCTGCTGAAAGATTTAGGCCACCCCTATGATCCTTACGAGGGTTTGCCCTTAGAACGCGGCTATATCACCTCCTCTTCTCCGCCCATCGTCGTAAATGATGTGGTGGTTGTTGGTAACTCGGCCGAACAGGGCTATCACCAATCCCGTATCGAAAATGTGCCAGGCGATATCCTCGGCTACGACGCACGTTCCGGCGAATTCTTATGGAAATTTAATGTACTCCCCCGACCCGGGGAGTATGGCCACGAGACTTGGGAAAACGATGCTTGGCAATACACGGGAGATATTTCCTCCTGGGCTCCGATTTCCGCCGATCCTGAGTTAGATCTCGTCTATATCCCCACCAATGGAGTCACGATAGATTATTATGGCGGCCATCACCCTGGCGACAATCTATATGGCACCAGCCTTATTTCGTTAAACGCGCGTACTGGTGAGCGTGCCTGGCATTTCCAAATGGTGCACCACGATATCTGGAACTTTGATACACCAACAGCCCCCATCCTTCTAAATGTAGAAACCGAATCTGGTCCCACGCGCATTGTGGCCCAGGCCACCAAACAGGGACTAGTCTACGTCTTTAACCGGGAAACGGGTGAGCCCATTTGGCCAATCGAAGAAGTTCCCATGCCGGCTTCAACAGTACCCGGTGAAAAACTATCGGAAACCCAGCCGATTCCTACCAAGCCAGCTCCCTACGAATACCTGGGTTCAAGCGAAGATAACCTGGTTGATTTCACTCCTGAACTCAAGCGCCAAGCACTAGAAGCGGTAGCTGAATTTAATATGGGCCCACTATTCAACCCCCCCATACAAGCTAATCATCCTTCAGGCATGCTGGCATCCTTGATGTGTCCAGCAGGCGCTGTAAATATTACTCATCCGCCCGTAGCAGACCCCGAGTCCGGAGTGATGTATATCATGTCTCGATACGGCTGCGGTTCACGCCGCCTAGTTTCGGGTGAAGAAGCGGACACCTATTATGAAGCACCGACAGGAGCTACTTTGTCACGCTATGCAGCCGCTAGCGGAGGTCCAACACCACGCCATCCAGCCGGCATTCCGCTTTGGAAGCCACCCTACAGCCGCATCACAGCCATCGATATGAATAGTGGCGATCACTTATGGATGATACCGGCTGGTTACACTCCAGAGCGTATTCAAAATTTACCCGCATTACAGGGTATAGACATTGATAATACAGGTTCCGGTGCTGTTGGACAGATGGTTATAACACCAGACATGCTGATATACAGCAACGTCACAAGTGACGGTACCCCACACTTGTTCGCGCTGGACAAATCGACTGGCGAAGAGTTGGCCAAAGTAGAAGTACCGGCAGCCACCCGCTACGGCATGAGTTCATGGATGCATGAAGGCAAGCAGTACATCATTCTGCAAACAGGTAGCTCGCTTACCACCATGACTTTACCTAATTAATTTTTAATTACAAAATCTGTAAATAAGAACCAATATTCAATAACCGTCTAGGAGTAAACCGATGAAGCGATCTTTATTATTAACTTCCGCTGCTTTGATAACCGCAGCAGCAACGTTCATTTCAGTCAATTCACAAGATAACGAAATGAGCTTCTTTATCACTAGTGTGGGATCGGGTGATGGCGCTAATTTGGGCGGCCTAGCCGGTGCTGATGCCCACTGCCAAAGCCTCGCTGGAGCTGCTGGTTCCCGTGGCAAGACTTGGCAAGCTTATCTCAGCAGTCATTCTGCAGGCAGTTCGTCTGGAGCAGATGCTCGAAGCCGGATCGGCTTTGGACCCTGGCACAACACCAATGGTGTAGAGGTTGCTTCGAACTTAAACAACCTGCATAGCCCTAACAACAACCTGAACAAGCAAACTGCCTTAACCGAAAATGGGGATATGGTAAATGGTCGCGGCGACTCTCCTAACCAACACGACATCCTCACTGGCTCTACCTTGGATGGTCGACTGATTGAAGACGGCAGCAATCATACCTGTAACAACTGGACCAGCAATGGTCAGGGCACTGCTCAGGTAGGTCACTTCGACCGCACCGGCGGTGGTCAGAATCCAACTTCCTGGAATAGTGCTCACGGATCACGTGGATGTTCCCAAGCTGACCTAGTTGGAACTGGAGGCAACGGCTACTTCTTCTGCTTCGCCATCGACTAAAATCGTTTACAAGAAATAATGCTAATGGTGTGACTGAAGTATTTCAGTCACACCATTTTTTTGACACAACCCATGTGCTGCATTTGAAGAAGGCTACTTAGCTAAGCTTCTAACTGGCTCCCTGAGGACTCGTAGATCAATCAAAAACGGCAGGATGAAACCCCTCCTCTAGTCCAGGTCGAGAAGCAGAATAGCTGGCCTCCAGACTAGGTACTCAGTACTATTCAACGACCCATGAGGTTCCCAAAAATTCTGAAAGCAGGATTTAGCCATGAAATTATACGGCATGCAGCAGTCACGCTCGTTTCGATGCCTCTGGGCATTGGAAGAAGCAGGCATCGAATATGAATATATTCCTGTTAAGCTCAAAACAGAACCGGAAGATCCGGACAGCGCAAAGAATCCCAAGTATCTCGCTCTTAACGTACAAGGCAAGGTTCCCACTCTTGTCAGCGACGATCTGGTTCTAACTGAATCTGTAGCCATCCTTAATTACATTGGTCGTTGTGCGCCAGATTCCGGTTTGTTACCAAATGCCAGCATGGCTATGTACGCGAAACTAGACGAGATGATAGCGTTCGTGTTGGCTGAACTTGAGCAACCTTTGTGGAGTAAAGGGAAACATATGTTTGCATTGCCCGAAGATCATCGCATCCCGCAAATGTTCGAAACCGCGAAATTTGAATTTGCCAAGGCGATAAATACTCTCGACCACCTATTAAACGAAGGTGAATTCGCAATAGCTAATAGCTTCACAATTGCCGACATTCTGCTAGCTCAAACCTTTAACTGGGCGATACGCTTTGAATTCGATTTGCCGCAAAAATATGTCGAATTACGAGACAGGCACTATGCTAGACCTGCTGCCAAGAGAGCCATGGCTGTTATCGAAGAGTAATGATTCGCTCCTATTTAATACTGCTTACGTTTTCTTGTGCATCACTTGCCAAGGCCCAGCCCTCTTCTATCCTTGGTGCTGATGATCTCGATTACTATTTATTTCAAGCATTTCAGGCAGCGGGCCCAAATAATCGCGTGCCACTTAATCACATAGGAGTGCAGGTTCAACAAACGGATAATGGCTTCCTGGTAACCGCCGCGATGGAAGATTACCCGGCGCACAGAGCGGGGATTAATCGGGGCGACATTATCGAGACAGCAGAGGGCCGACCCTTTCATCCAGTTTATTCTTTTAATAATGCTGAGGATTTTAATAAAGGCTACTCTCCCGTCTCTAATAGTTACAACCTTGTTGTTCGCAGAAATCAGAATCGAATGAATCTAACTTTAAGGCCAGTGTTCGAGAATCTTTATGATAGTTATCGCACAGCTACTATTAACAGTATCCAAGAATTTAGCGCTGGTAATAAAGTTGTCGGCTATGTCCGTTTTTGGGCATTATCTCGCAACAGCAACGACCTGGTGACCTATAGAAATCTGATTGATGAACTAGACCACTGCGATGGATTGATTATTGACCTGAGAAACAGCTATGGCTTTCTGGACCTGCAACATCTAGATAAAATCTTTCCCAGCCGTGATAGCTACTTCGATATCAGTGGCTTCACTGACGCTCTTTCAAATTTGGCAAACCCCTCCAGCGCGATCGACACAAAACAGTACCGAAAACCTATTGCTGTATTGATAAACAGTGAGACTCGTGGAGGTCCGGAACTATTTGCCTATCAATTGGGTAAACTGGGCCGGAGTATCATCCTGGGGGACCGCTCTACTGGGGAACTGGGCACATATTTGGAAAGTGCGAGGGACGGGACTGAGATTTTGATCTACCAACCTGCCGAGAGTCTCTTAATCGATAACAATTCCATAGAAGGAACCGGGGTCGAAACAGACCGCATTGTGGAATATCCTTTTGAGCAAACTAGTCGCGGTGACCCGCAATATAATGCTGCGATGAATGCGTTGATGGGCATTATCTAATTCTCGTCCGTCTTGTTACCTCTCGACCATTTAAATTCTCGAAAATCGAATCCTTCCTCAACTGTTGGTTTTACAACTCTAAAGTACGGCGATAGATCAAAATCACGTGGCGTAAAATGTGTGAAGTGGCGCTTATAAAACTGAGGCACTTCACCGTTAATTCCTTTCCCGTCTTCTGTTCTGGGTAGAATAGGATAGCTAATTGATTGAAAGGATTCGGCGATCAGAGTCGAACAAATGGCCTTAGTAGGTTCACTGCTGCCGAGACTGATCATAGCTCGACGGTAGCGATGTGGCACCGCTGGTTTCTGGACAAGATAGCGAACCAGGTCAACTACATTCTGCAGATCATATTTGTGGCCTAGCTTGTATCGCGCAAATTCAACTAGCTCCCTTGTGTCTTCCTCCTTCAGGCTTACCGGGCGACAAATACGTAAGTTAAATTCGGCATACTGGCTAAGAGGAACCAAGCGTACTCCCTCATTGAGGTCAGCTTCCAGCAAGCTGGGCTCCGAGCAATGCGCTCCCTGTTTGCCGACAAAAAGACAGGCATGGGACCAAGATGATTGAGTGAGATACTTAACAGCAATGCTAATACGCGTATTACCTTCCACTAACAGAACGTCCCCGGTTTTGAGTGTTGAAGAGATAGTTTCGACGGAAACAGTGTCTAGTCGTTGATAACCAGACAACGGCTTTGTAAGAAATGAAGCTAGACGCGCGCCAACAGCTTGCTTAATTTTGGAAATCATTCCCTTTTTATACCTTAAAAAATGTTTCTCTGCATTTTAAAAAATGCTCAATAGCTATGTGTGCAAAGGCCAGTGCTCTTAATCCTTTTTATTTTAAAGGTGAATTATAATTAATTTATCGGCTCACATTTACCACATAAATGAGCGGGGCATCTAGGTGCTGCGTCACAGTTTTTTCTATTTATGTCGCGGATTAAATCTCGGGTATACTAGCGAACCCTCGGGTTAATCGAATCGTATCAATAGGAGCAATAAAATGACTGCGGCTTATAACAAGTTTTTAATTAATGGTGAATGGATTGAGCCGGTAGGTCGAGAAACCCTCGACGTTATCAATCCCGCCACCGAAGAAGCCTTTGCCTCCATTAGCTTGGGGACAGCCGAAGACGTAGATGCCGCCGCCAAGGCTGCACACGCCGCATTTCCCGCCTGGTCACAATCTACCATCGGGGACCGCAAGGAGGTCATTAGCAAAATCATTGAGGGCTTGAAAGCACGAGCCGATGATATGGCAACTGCGATTTCCAAAGAGATGGGAGCCCCGATGGGCCTTTCTAAAACTGCCCAACTTGGAAGCGGACTCGGTCACTTCATGAATATTCTAAGTGTGCTGGATAACTACAAATTTGAAGAAATACGAGGCACCACAAAAATCGTCAAGGAACCTGCCGGCGTCTGTGGGTTCATTACTCCCTGGAACTGGCCATTGAACCAGATAGCCTGCAAGGTCGCACCGGCCATAGCCGCGGGCTGCACCATGGTATTAAAGCCCAGTGAAGTCGCTCCAGTTAGCGCTTATTTATTGGCTGAGATAATCGCCGAGTCGGGCCTTCCAGCCGGTGTATTCAACTTAGTTAACGGTGATGGCCCAACAGTTGGTGCGGCAATTTCCTCACATCCGGATATTGACTTGGTGTCATTTACTGGCTCAACCCGGGCTGGACGTGAGGTGGCGAAAGCTGCCGCAGAAGGCATTAAGCGTGTTACACAGGAGCTGGGGGGCAAGTCCGCCAACATAATACTTGATGATGCTCCAGATTTCGCAAAGGCCGTTGCTGGTGGGGTCGCAGGTTGTTTTGGCAACAGCGGCCAATCCTGTAATGCTCCTACCCGAATGCTGGTACCCAAGGCACGCATGGCAGAAGCTATTGAAGTTGCCAAAGTTGCGGCTGCGAAAGCGACTACTGGCGATCCTACCGCAGAGACCACGAGATTGGGTCCTGTCGTAAATGAATTACAATTCAACAAGATCCAAGGGCTGATCGAAAAAGGCATTAAAGAAGGTGCTCAACTCGTAGCTGGTGGGCCAGGCAGACCAGAAGGACTAGAGAGAGGTTACTATGTGCAACCTACCGTTTTTGCCAACGTTAATAATGACATGACTGTTGCTCGCGAAGAAATATTTGGCCCGGTACTGTCCATAATCGGTTATGAAAATGATGAGGATGCAATCGCCATCGCCAATGATACTGACTATGGCTTGTCTGGTTACGTATCAGGCGCACCAGAACATGCGCAGCAGGTTGCGCGCCAGCTTCGCACCGGCAACATACACATAAACGGTGCTGGTCCGGACTTCTCTGCCCCCTTTGGTGGATACAAGCAATCGGGGAACGGACGCGAGTGGGGCGTCGAAGGGTTTGAGGAATTTCTTGAAACCAAGGCTATGATGGGCGCTGCGGTATAAAAAGCTGAATCAGGAGTATTGCCAAAATGAACATACAAAAAAACGCTATCGATATCGGGATTATCACCAAAGATATAGAGGCTATGTTGACGTTTTATCGCGACACACTAAAGCTCGAATTCGAAGCTGCCATCCCGATGCCAGGGGGAGGCACAATGAACCGATTCAAAGTCGGTGATAGTGTCATAAAAATTATAGAGCTCGATCCTAGCGCTCCTGTCGAAGCGCCTCTCGGTGGCATACGTGGTGCAAGCGGATACCGTTACTGGACCATTCATGTGAACAACCTAGAAGAATGTGTAGCGACCATCGAGGCGGCCGGATACAAAGTCGTTATGCCAGCAAAAAGGATTCGAGAGGGGATAGCTATTGCGATTGTGGAAGACCCAGACGCCAACTGGGTAGAATTATTGGAGAATAGTTAATAGAACAAGCGTAATACCACTACGCTGAGCATTAAATTACCTTAAGAGGGAGAAGGTTAAAGCGGTATTTCCTATCTTAAATTTGAGAAACGCAGACGCGTTTTTTGGAGTAAAAAAAAGGATTCAAATGAATCCTTTTTTAAAAGCAGAAACTTTCCGGTAGGAATCAATTCCAGATATTGCGGGCTTTGAGTTCAATATCGAAACTGCCTCCACCTTCCTGGCCAACATGGATGATAAATGTTTCACTATCTGGATGGCTGTATCCCAGTGTTGGCATACCAAACCCGGAAATATTTACAAAACTGACACTATTTCCAGTAATCTCTGTTAATTCCATTTCCATTGCGGATTCTGTTCTAGGCACAAAGCCGGGGTCCCATTGCTGGATATGCAGCACTAGAGAACCCTCCACTTCTTCTATGGTAATCATTTCGAACATACTAGTAGCATCACTACCAGTCATTCTCACGGCAGCCATGAGCGAGTTACCCTCACTGGCAATCCAATTTTCTTCCAACTGATTGGGGCCAAGGTTGCCGGCCCAATTACCTGTCATCCAGTCAAGTTGTTCTATAGAGGCTGCAGGCCCGGCGGCAAGTGCGAAGCTACTCAGCAGGGATAATGTAAATATTACGATCAGTTTTTTCATTAGCTATTTACTCCATTGTCAGAATTTTTTTCATAATTTTAGCTATTTCACTTTCTTTAACCAGGGTTCCAGAGACTCCCAGTTCATGCGAAACATATGTGGTGCGCTATCGAGAATGGCTGCATCCAGATCGACACCGGCTTCGGTGAGCGCACTAACGGTCTCGTCGAAGCGATCGGCCCAACCAAGCTGATCGGCGCCACCAATCCGTAAATAAACAGGGAACCCGGACAGCGGTCGGTTATCAACAACCGATGTAGCAAGTGCGGGCACGGCTACCACTCCCTTGTATTTCCCCGGGTTACGGCGCGCAATTTCCAGCGCTGACATGCCCCCGTTGGAAATACCGGCAAGTAGAGTTCTCCCTCTCTCTACATGGTCCCGTTTTTGTAACTCGACGATCAGCTGCTCTACCTTTGCATTGTTCTCACTCCCGCGGAACGCACGGTTGTTTGGCGATACGGGTACTGCAACTATCCAGCCACGCTCCGCAAATCCGCTGCCTAACCACATAGAAGTGTCTCTTGAGATCGAGGCATTACCAGGTCCTCCTCCCATCAGAACTAGCAGTGGCGCAGGAGAACTTGTCGTTTCAGATGGCCTGACTATGAACACGGATAACACGGATTCATCAGCCAATGTAATTCGCTCCTGGGCATCAGTGATCGTTGGAAGGGAAAATACGAGTAGACCTAACAGCAGAATCGTATTTTTCATTATTTTCTCCTGCTGTTTCACCACAATCAATCCGAAGATATTTCGCGCTGCTTATACACTTTGGCAAATCTTTCGTGTAATCGGCGCATGCCTCCGAGCCAGCGATCATAATCATCCGTCTTGCGCCGCATGTAGGTTAGCACCTCCGGATGCGGCAATACTAGAAAACGCTCTTCGTTTAAAGTCTCAATAACTGTGTCTGCTAGCTGTTCTGGTTCCAGCATTCCGTCAAGGCCTGCCACACCGCCGTCTCCACCGGCTGTCATGTTAGTCCGCACGGCCTGGGGACAGAGCACGGAGACTTTAATGCCGCGATTACCGTAAGTTATGGACAACCATTCGGCAAATCCAATAGCGGCATGTTTAGTCGTGGAATATGGCGCCGAACCGACCTGATTTAAAAGACCTGCCGCAGATGAGGTGTTCAGTAGATACCCCTGGCCCCTCTCGAGCATAGAAGGCAATACTGATCTCGCTGCAAAGACGTGGGACATAACATTGATTTCCCAAATTCGTTGCCAATTTCCCGTTGAAACGGTTTCACCTCCAGCCGTAAAAATGCCAGCGTTGGAACAAAACAGATCAATATGTCCGAATTGTTCTAATGTATTATTGGCTAGGTTTTCGATTTCTTCTTCCTTAGCCACATCACATATAATGCCGACCGCAGTAGTTTTAGACGAAATATCTTTTACCGTAGCATCAATACCTGACTGATCAATATCGGAAACTATGACCGCGCCAGCTCCTTCTATGGCAAACCGTTCACAAAGTGCCTTACCAATGCCACTTGCTCCGCCCGTGACTACTACTACTTTGTCTTCTATCTGCATAAATTTCTTTCCTGAAAGATTTTAAGCGGATGCCATCTTGCCTAGACGCTTGTTTATAATCGCGTCCGCCTCTTCTACGATACGGGTAATTAATTCCTCGCAGCTGGGTATGTCATCAATAAGTCCGACAACCATTCCTGCCGACCAGATACCGTTATCAAGATCTCCGCTTTCGAAAAGTTCTCGACCTTTAACGCCAGCCACTAGCGCCTGTATGTCCTCGAATTTTGTTGCACCGGGCTTCGCTTCTATCTCCAATACTTGATCTGCGACATTGTTTTTGAACACGCGCGCAGTATTGCTCAACGTTCTATAAATAAGCGAAGTGTCGAGCTCGGACGCCTCTACCATTTTCTGTTTTACTTTTTCGTGAATTGGCGCTTCCTTGGTCACCATAAACCGGGTACCCATATTCACGCCATCCGCCCCCATTGCCAGGGCAGCCGCTAAGCCGCGACCATCACCTAAACCACCAGAAGCAAGGAAAGGAATCTTCAGTCGACGAGCCGCTAATGGCAACAAAATCATATTGGTCACATCGTCTTCGCCGGGGTGACCGGCACACTCGAACCCATCAACACTCACCATATCACAACCGATACGCTCAGCCTTTAAGGAGTGGCGAATGGAAGTACACTTATGGATAACAGTGATACCTGCTCCCTTGAATAATGGGAGAAACGGCTCCGGGTTACGTCCAGCGGTCTCCACAATCTTAATACCCGAATCCACAATGGCCTGGGCGTACTCTTCATAAGGTACCGGTTTGATAGTAGGGAGTATCGTCAGGTTCACCGCGAAAGGTTTATCGGTCATCTCTCGGCAAAGCGCTATTTCCTTGACCAGGTCTTCCGGCGTCGGTTGAGTTAGGCCAGTAATAATACCGAGCCCGCCAGCGTTGGACACAGCCGAAGCTAACCCAGCTAGGCCAACCCATTGCATGCCCCCCTGCACAACCGGGTGCTTGATACCTAGCATTTCAGTGATTCTAGTTTGCATACGCTAATACCTCTTCCATCCCTGCATTGATGCGTCTTGGGAATAAGTCTAACGGCCGACTTATGTTAATGGCTCCAGGGAAATGGACGGCTAGTTTACGTTGTCTTCGACAAGGGTGCAAAGACGAGGATTTAGCGAGTTGTCTATGCTATATTTCATCGCCTTTGAATAGTTCGTCTCTAAAAAAGCTCTAAAGAAACCGCCGTACAATAGAGATAATAAGACGAATTATCAGCCCCTAGAGGCTCTATCTACCAACAAGAGCCTTACGGAAGCACTAAAATATGGAGCATCATGTTATGAAGGTGGAAGGACACATGTTACGCAAAATACTCGTTTTTGGTATTACCTCAACAGTCGTATTGGCTGAATTGCCTGCTTTGGCGCAACAACAGAGCGGTCAGCAAGCCATAGAAGAGATAGAAGTTTTTGCAAATAATCGCCGTGCTGAGGGGCTAACCAATGTAAATGCTGCTGTCAGCGTAATTAACGAAGAAGAACTCGATTTAATCGGGCATAGCCATTATCAGGAAGCGCTAACAAGGGTTCCTGGATTTAGTGGTAACAGGAATAATGGCCAAGAAAGCTTAATGGCTATTCGGTCACCCGTTCTTACCGGAGCAGGTGCATGCGGAGCTTTTTTGATAGCTGAGAATGGCATCCCAGTCCGGTCTGCAGGCTTCTGCAACGTTAACGAGATGTTTGATACTCATTCCGAATATGCACAAAGTATAGAGGTTATCAGAGGTCCAGCCAGTGCGTTTTGGGGCTCTAATGCGTTACATGGCCTAGTAAACGTTCGACTACCAAATCCAGGCGAAGTCGGCGAGCTGTCTCTAGAACGAGGGCCAAGAGGCTCATATCGAACAAAGGCTGCCTTTGGAACAGACAGTGGCAACTTTAAACAGTCTCTTTATTTGACCGGAGTGAATGAAGAAGGCTATCGCGATGATAGTGGCGTCGACCAACAAAAAGCATCTTGGTTGTATGAATACACGCTAGGAAATGGCGTAAAAATGGAGGGTGGTTTCACTTTCAACAATTTAAATCAAGAAACCGCCGGTTACGTCGCTGGAGCCAAAGCATACGAAGATAGCGATAAAAGAGACACAAACCCCAATCCAGAAGCCTACCGAGATAGCCAAAGTATTCGGGCATGGACAAGATTTACCATGGAATCTGGAGATTGGGAGATCACCGCGACACCTTATTTTCGTGAAGTAAACATGAACTTTGTTCAACACTATCTGCCTGGGCAACCCATTGAAGATACAGAACATCGGAGTCTAGGAATTCAGGTTGCGGCTTATCGTGATCTTAATAATGACTCAAGTTTTTCGTGGGGAATAGATGCCGAAAGCACTGATGGAAGCTTAAAAGAAATGCAACCAAACGCTACCACGGGTTCACTCTTCGTGCGAAAAACCATCCCTCAAGGTATGCACTATGACTACGAAGTCGAAGTAAGTCAGTTTGCATTGTTCGCCAATTATGACATTGCTTTGACAGATCGTTTGGATCTTTCCATCGGGGCCCGACTCGAAAGAATAGACTATGAGTATGATAATCTAATGGTAGATGGCCGCACTGATGCGCAAGGAGTCGCATGTGGTTTTGGTGGGTGCCGTTTTAGTAGACCAGCTGATCGCGATGATGATTTTAGCGATGTATCCCCAAAGATTGGATTAAGCTATGAATTAAATGAAAATCATAATTTTTTCATGAGAGCTCAACGTGGCATTCGTGCTCCTCAAGCTACTGAGCTCTATCGGTTACAAGGAAGTCAAACTGTTGCAGATCTCGATTCTGTGGAACTTGATAGCTATGAAGTGGCCTTACAAGGAGGCGGCAGAAACTGGGACTACTCTGCATCCCTTTATTGGATGGATAAGGAAAATGAAATTCTGAAAGACAGTGATCGTATGAACTTGAATGGAAGTCATACTAAGCACCAGGGTTTCGAGTTAGCTCTTGGGTACGACCTGAGCGACACACTATCACTTCGTGGAGTTTTTAATCTGGCTGATCACACTTATGAAAATGATCTTGTATCTGGTGGAATAAATATTAACGGAAACGATATTGATACTTCTCCTAATCAATTTGGAAATCTTCGCTTAGTATATAGGCCTGCCAATAGCCTTCTGGCAGAATTAGAGCTGGTGCACATGGGTGATTACTATACTAACCCTGAAAACACGGCTTCTTATGACGGCCATGACCTCCTAAACCTTCGTGTACAGTATGATGTAAGTGACGACTTTATGGTCTATCTCAATGTCCTAAACCTGGCCGACGAAGAATATGCAGAACGCGCCGATTGGAGCGGTTGGGTTAAGGATCGATACTTCCCTGGCGAACCAATTCGAGCCTTCATCGGTTTTACCTGGAAATACCGATAGCAAATCAATCCCAGAATCGAAAAAATGCCGACACCAAGTCGGCATTTTTTCGAAGAGGATTGTTCTAAGCATCTATTAAGCTATGCCTGATAACGCTGAAAAAATCGAATCACCAGACTACCAAGATCTACTGAACTATTTTTCTAAAAGCGATTCAGCGGCTCCCAAACCTATCTCCCATCCTGATAAAGAAGTAAACAGGATCGCAAAGGAAAGTGAACGCGAACTGCGCAAGGCAGCCGTGCTATTACCTGTAACCAGGCAGCATCCTGATACTGGGAGCAATCTCGTACTCACGGTTCGTTCAGAAAATCTCAAGAGTCATCCAGGACAAATTAGTTTGCCCGGCGGAACACAGGAAGATCATGATGTGGATGCGGTGGCTACAGCATTGCGTGAAAGCGAAGAAGAAATTGGATTACTGCCTCACCACGTCGAGATTATTGGAAAACTGGGAGACCTGGCTCTTCCTTCAGGATTTTTCGTTACCCCTATCGTGGGAATCATTGAGCCAAATCTTTCTTTTACTCCCTCCCCAGTTGAGGTGGCTGACATATTCCAAGTTCCGCTAGAGCTGGTACTGAATGTTGCTGCCTACACACATTCAACAATGGTCTTTAATGACAAGCCGCATGTAATACTTGAACTAAAATTCGAAGATTATCGTATCTGGGGAGCTACAGCGGCAATCCTCTACCATCTGGCTACTGAGGTGAGTAGTCAAATTAAGTGAATCTTTAAGCGTGGATAACAGCAGCCGTCTATATCCGGTAATTAAACAGTTATAGTGCTGCCCAGTCTGGGAAACCGCTCAGCACATCGAAAGCCAAATGGCCTAACGTATACACGAATACCGTTAGCAGAAATACGGATAAGATATCCAACCAAATTCCCGCAATAACCATTTTCATAATGGGTATCCTTCCTGATCCATAAACAATTGCATTGGGAGGAGTGGATACAGGCAACATGAAGGCACACGAGGCTGCTAACGTTGTAGGAATAAGCAATAAAAAAGGATGAGCTTCTATGGCCTGGGACAGGCTTGCCATCATGGGTAAGGACAAGGAAATCGTCGCCGTGTTAGAAGCGACCTCAGTCAATGCGGTGATAAATGTTACAGTACTAATTACGATAACCAGTGGGCTCGCGTCCCCCAGCAGCACTGCAAGTTGTGTAGCTACGTAACCTGATAATCCCGAGGTGGTGAAACCTTTGGCAATCGCCAGTCCCCCACCAAACAGCAACAATATTCCCCATGGTATTTTCTTCGCGTCATCCCAATCCATCAACCGACCACCTATTTGTTTGCTGGCCGGAATCATGAACAGGGTCAGAGCCACCCCGATAGAAACTGTACCATCATCAATCATGTAGCCCACTGGAGAAGATCCAATTGAGACTAACAAAGAATCCAGATAGTGGCTCCACCCAAAAATATCAATGTCTTCTCCGAGTAAACGTTCTTTCCGAGTCATCAACAAAATAGCAAACATACTAAACACTGTTGTTACACGTTTCTCTTCTGTACTCATCGGTCCCAGTTTCTTTATCTCATTATGAATAAAATCACGTCCACTGAACGGTGTTGATGGAGGTAATGGAAAAACTAGCCGAGTAAGTAGGAGCCAAGCTAAAAGCATGTAGACCGCGCTCATAGGGAGAGCGAACAACAGCCAAGTGGAAAACGTGATTTCCGGCGCCTCCGGAAAAAGCGTGGGCAACTGTGCAAGAAGCATAGCATTCGGAGGAGTCCCTATCAGTGTCGTAAACCCTCCAATAGAAGCTCCATAGGCGATGCCCAAAAGCAAGGTGAGCGAAAAATTGCTGGACCGGATATCGACTACTCCTCCACCCGTTTCAATTTTACGATTTAGCTCTTCATACAATAAAACCAGGGACATCCCCATTGGCATCATCATGATGGCTGTCGCCGTGTTGGACAACCACATAGAAAGAAACCCGGTAGCCACCATAAATCCTAATACAAGACGGTGGGGCTGGCCGCCAATGGCCCTCAGGACGTTCAAGGCTATGCGCCTATGTAGATTCCATTTTTCAACCACCACTGCAATCATGAAGCCGCCCATGAACAATAGGATGACCCAATCCATGTACTGATTCGCCACGTTAGGAAAAATAATGTCGAAATCACTTGCGGAAAATCCGTCGGCAAAAGTGGCAGTTTCGAGATCAATTTGCCTTGCTGCTGATAGTTCCCGACCACGCATGATTCCCATTAATGGAAAAAGCACAATGGGCAACAAAGCGGTGGCAGATAGCGGTATGGCTTCTGTAATCCACCAGATCGCCATAAGCAAAATAATCGCCGCCATGCGCGTGACTGCCGGATTGCCAGGATCCAAGTCTACAAACAAAAGCATGAACACAAATACCAGAGGCCCCAGCCAGAGACCTATCCTGCTTCGTGTAGGCACAACGGTAGAGTTCACTGTTACCGGTTCAGTAGCGCTCATCATAAAACCCTTTGGGAGACTTATTCCGTGTTTGCAGATGCTGTTAGAAAATTTCTTCGAAAAAATTCGCTAACGCCTGATAGGCCCGCCTTTCCGCCAACTCACTGTAAACGGTTCCAAAGGCGGGATTATTAGCCGCTGGGTTGGTAAACGCATGCATAGTGCTCCCATAGGCATGGATTTGCCAATCAACGCCAGCTTCAGTCATCTCCGTCTCGAAATCCAGCACCTGTTCTGGCGGCACCATCGGATCGTCGTGACCATGCAGACACAGCACCCTAGCGTTAATATCTTCGTTCGGCAGATCTCCGGCCGCTAAAATTCCATGAATGCTGGCCACTCCCAGCACCTCCGCCCCTGAGCGTGCCAGCTCCAGCACACACATACCTCCAAAACAGTAGCCCATAGCTGCTACCCGGGACGCATCAACTTGCGGGATGCTGCACCCCGCACTTAAGGCGGAGTTGACGCGTTGCCTGAGTTTGTCCCTGTCGGAAGCTAGCGGATTCATTAGAGAGGAATTCAACTCTGCATCTCCGTCAGCTCCAAACACCCCCTTTCCATACATGTCCAGGGCAAACCCTATGTAACCCATTTCAGCTATCCGTTCAGCCGCTCTGCAGGCAAATTCTCTTCTACCACTCCAGTCATGAGAGACCAATACCAACGGTTTCTGCGACTCTGATTCCTCATAAGCAATGTAGGCCTCAAGAATCGTATCGCTATCACTGTAATCCATATTTTGAGTAATCATTCCGCCTTCCTATATTTTCTTATACTACTATCTAATCTATTCGAAATTAAGAGGGATACCTGCCCCTTTTATTTGTTTTATTTTAAAACACCATCCCCGGTACAATATAATTCTGCAAGAAAAGTGCCCAGCTATAACAACTCAAGTATAGCCTCAGCTGAACTCACCTTGATCTCGCCAGGAGCCTCAATGGCCAAATGACTAACAGTGCCATTTTCAACGATCATACCGAATCGCGTTGCTCGAGTGCCCATCCCAAACCCACTGGCATTGAGTTCCAAACCAAGTGCACTGGTGAATTCACCATTGCCATCAGCCAACATTAAAATCTCATCAGCATTTTGCGCCTTTCCCCAAGCGCCCATGACGAAAGCATCATTTACAGCCATACAGGCAATGGTATCAACACCTTTAGTTTTTATCGCATCCGAGTTAACGACAAACCCGGGTAAATGGGTTATGGAACAACCGGGGGTGAAGGCCCCTGGCACAGCAAAAAATACTACCTTCTTGCCACCAAAGACATCGTCACTACTAAGGTCTTGAGGGCCCTCTGCAGTCATCACCTTAAAATTTGCTTCTGGAACCTTGTCCCCAACTTGGATCGTCATGTTATTACTCCTATTAATAAAATTTGTGTCTGGCGATGTTAGCAAAGCCAACCATACATGATCATGATCTGGCTTCTCGCTTCTTTCCTTCTAGAGTGCCAGCTTAGCGGTTAAAGGACAACTTGCCGCCAATAACCGATTCAATCCAGTCTAGATGTTGGGTAACCCGTTCGTAAATCGCTACAGAGCCATATTTACCCTGGGTTTCCTCAGAAAAATCTGAGCCCTCGACCTCTCCTACCGCTACGCCCGCCAATCGGTATCCTGCCACTGTTTCCAGCAAAGCTGGCCCGCCACTGTCTCCTAAGCTTGGCAATCCTTCAAGGTCGACTACTTCGTTAGGCCGCTCCCGCGGATCATCAAAAACTATACGGAGACGGCGATTAGCACCAGTGATCCGATTGCGAGCTCGTCGCAAAGTCCCATCATCATACTGTCGCCCTGTGGTCCCGAGACCAAAGAAGCCCCATCCCACCAGACTTATTTCTGCCCCAATCTCATCCTCGTCTAATTGCAGCTCAATCGGACGCGGCATATTAGCCGACTCTCGAAATCGCAGCAGGGCGAGATCTACATCTACCTCCGATGACTGATCGTAGTCGGGGTGAATCACTACCCTCTCAATCTCCCGGGCTTGTCCTCCGACTCGGACAGAGAATCGTTGCCCGGTTCCTATAGTTTCAGCGAGCGTGGTTTCTTCCGTGCAATGCGCCGCCGTGATAGCCCATTGTCGATGAATGACAGTGGCAACGCATACCTTGCGATTACCCCGTTGTTCGAGGAAAAAGACGGAGGGAAAATCACTGAGTCCGACTGTATAACGGTTAGGCGCCACATCATGGCGAATGATTATCGCCTGACTGCTGAAACTCAGAAGACCTGTAATTAACAGAATGAGGCCAACCTTAATTTCCAACGCAGTTAATCCTTCGCGTGTCGGTGCTGAGCATGCCGTAAAGGCCGCAGATTTGGTTTATAGCGTGGTTTTTTTGACAAGCGGAAAAGCTTGACTACGCGATGCAGGATTAGCAAAGTAGCCATAATAATAAATCCAAGGATCAGAGCAGCTAGCCATTGCTCGGCAGTCCAGCCTGATACATCAATTAAGCTTGATAACATGAATTTTGTCTTCTCGCCTCAATTAATGAGTCCCAGCAAGTCATTATGCGTCATTAGCAAGATCAGATACTAGCTGTTCGATAGTCTGGATACGTTCCCAAGGATCATCTATTTCGAGTAGTTGCTGTTTCTGTTCAATTTCAATGGGAATAAGCTCGCTTAAGCGCCAACCCAAGTCCCATAAATTATTATAATCAATAATCAATTTTTTCTGCTCAACCAGAGGATGGCTTTCCAGATTCTGCAGTAGATCCGCTAACGCGGTGTATTGATCATCCAAGGGAATTGTTTCCCTGCCAACATTGTCAGTTTCATTGAATTGAACACTCCCCTGTAACACTCCAGAATCACTCTGCCAGCAATCCTCGATACTGAACTTGGCTGAACCTTCCACTGTAATTCCCAGCAGTCCGTTCTCCAACTGATCCCAGTCGATAATATTGGAGTAGGTTCCCGTTCGGTGAATGGTTTGGTTTGTACCTTCCTGGATAACTTCTTCCCCCTCCTTCAACAAACAGATACCAAAGCCGCTACTAGTGCGCATGCAATGGGTGACGAGATCGATATATCGCCGTTCGAATATTTGCAGATTTAACCTGCCTCTGGGAAACATAACGACGCGAAGGGGGAAAAGGGGAATTTGTTGGGTTTCTGTCATTCCTAAGCATCAGTTAATTTCAAAAATAATCGATAACGGGCAGGAAACTGCTACTTACAAGGTCAGCAGTTACGGCCCATTTTGTAACGCTTGCTGCAGTTTTGTATGAATATCACCGAAACTGCCATTACTCATTATCACAATATGGTCGCCGGGCTGACAATTATCTTTCAGGAAAGCAATAATCTGATCTACCTGGGAAAATGCATGACCAGGCACTTTGCTGTCCCGAATCAACATATCGAAATCGATCTTTGCGTCTTTTGGTTTAAACCAAACCAGCATATCGGCGGCCTGGCAGGCCATATTAAGTTCATGCTGGTGGGTTCCGAGCTTCATAGTGTTGGAACGTGGCTCGATTACGCCAATCAATCGAGATGGCCCCTCTTCGGATTCCAGTTTTGCTGCCATCCCCTGCAGGGTCATTTTAATAGCAGTGGGATGATGAGCAAAATCGTCGTAAACCTTAATTCCATTGACAACACCACACAATTCCATGCGACGTTTGACACCCTTGAATTCCATTAGAGCATGGCATGCCGTGGCTATCTCAAGACCTACATGATGAGCAGCAGCCAACGCTGTCATGGCATTCTTTACATTGTGAATACCAGTCAATTCCCAGCTCACGACAGTCCTGTTGGTAACTTCACCAGCGGAACCCTGGCCATACTTGATCAGCTCAAACTCACTACCTTGCTTGTCTTTTATCAATGCATTCCAAAAAACACCATCGGTCATAGCAAGTTTCTTACAGGCCGCATCGGGAACTGCTATGCCAAATCGCTGATGAGGCGTCCAGCAACCCATCTGTAATAACGCTTCGATGGATGGATCATCATGAGGATAAATAATCAACCCGTTACCTGGTACAGTTCTTACCAGGTGATGAAACTGCTTTTTGATCGCGTCAAGATCTTCGAATATATCAGCATGGTCATACTCAAGGTTGTTGAGTATTGCAGTACGTGGGGCATAGTGTACAAACTTTGAGCGCTTGTCGAAAAAAGCGCTGTCATACTCATCAGCCTCCACAACAAAAAAGGGTGAATCTCCCATGCTGGCAGACATGGGCAAGTTATTGGTCACTCCCCCGATCAGGTAGCCAGGTTTCATTCCGGCATAATCAAGCATCCAGGCGAGCATGGCACTTGTAGTAGTCTTACCATGGGTACCCGCCACACCGAGAACCCATTTATCATTCAGAACAAACTGGGATAACCACTGTGGCCCGGAAGTATAATTCAGGCCTTCATTGAGTACGTATTCGACGGAAGGATTACCACGAGAGAGAGCATTTCCGATGATCACCAAATCGGGAGGCGGCTCCATGTGTTCCGGTTGGAACCCTTCCTGAAGAACAATTCCTTGTTGTTCCAGCTGGGTACTCATAGGCGGATACACGTTCGCGTCGCTACCACTAACACGGTATCCTAATTGTTTGGCCAGCACCGCCAGGCTACCCATAAAGGAGCCACAAATACCTAGAATATGAATGTGCATCTATACCTCAAATTCATGAACGACTGCCGGGTATGGTTACGTGTTTATAGCAAAAAAATTCGGTAGCATTAGTGGACATTCTCGTTCAGGTTTCTATTATGTCAAACCCTCCAACCGAATTCTGGGATTTTTCACTCAATTTGTATGCCAAGCCTGGCGTCTCTGAGGCTTGCTTACAGTTACAGAATTCCTTTGGACTGGATGTAAACCTTGTATTGTTCTGCCTCTGGTTCGGTCACAAAACCGGCAAGCTTAAAAAGGATATCTTACAAAAGGCATTAATGTTTTCTCAGCCCTGGAAAAAAGAGGTGGTGCAGCCACTTCGAGACACAAGAACCTGGTTGAAAGCATCACATCAATATTTTTCAAAGACAAACGATTCACAATTCGACAAACTGCGGGAACGCATTAAGCTCGATGAACTTGCGGCAGAAAAATTCCAGCAGCAAGTTCTGGAAGCATACGCTCCGGCGGACGAATTACCATCGGAGAAGATCGGTTTTAAAGCGGCCGAAGAAAACCTTAACCGTTACCTAGCAGCTATCGGGATACAAAGAGAAACATCTATGAATGCGTTGCTGCTCAAAATAAACCGTGCTTCCGATTCGATTTAAGACAACCGCACAGGCATTTCCACCTCGCAAAATAAATGAGAAGCTAATCGCTGGCTTATTCAGTGTCCTTTTAGGAAGTTATTGCTGAGCGGCTAGATCAATTACCACGTCCCAGTTAAACCGCACGAAACGATGGAGCTCACTGATAAGGATTCGCTCCTGGTCACTGTGCGCGCCGAAACCCAGTGCCGCATCTTCGCGATCAATGGCTGGCCCGATACCGTAACACTGGATGCCCCGATTACGAAGATAAGCCATATCGGTAGCCCCAGTGCTCATAGTAGGCAACGTTATGACCCCGTAGTGTTTGTTAATGCCTGCCTCAATAGCAGCAAAAGCTTCAGTGTTTAAGCTGGCTTGGCCTCGAGGCCTGGTATTCCTTCGGCCTAAACTCACTTCCACTACAGTATCTCCTACTATGCGCCGAATTTCTTCGAGGAACTGAGGAATGTCTTCATCGGGCAGCGCTCGAAAGTCGACGCTCGCGCGTGCTTCAGAAGGTATTACGTTAATCCGGTAACCTGCATCGAAAATATTGGGAGACAGCGAAGAACGTAACATCGACGCATGGCGTGGCTCATTTGCGAGGAAGTATTCATCTGATTCTACGGCTCGTCCTGGATCCAGCACACTAAGATAACGCTCGGCAGCATCGACCGGAGAAATTGAAGCCAGACGCTCAAAATAGGCAGCGGTAGTTTCGTTTAAGCGAATAGGTGACCGCCAGTCAGCAATGGCCGCGATAGCCTTGGCTAATCGTACAACTGAATTGGTTTGCAGAGGCACAGAGCCATGACCTGCAACACCTGTTGCCACCAGTTCTACTCGGTAAGGGATCTTCTCCACTGTTTGAATACCAGCATATTGCACTTCCCGGTTTACTCTGGCGACTGAACCCCCTTCCGCCAGACAAAATTCAGCATCTATCTTGGCAAAATGTTCATTCACCATAAACTCAATACCATACTGGGTAGCACCTTCTTCGCCCGACTCCGCTAGAAAAATCACATCGCGTTCCAGTGGTATGTTTAACCGTTTCAATTCCAGCATCACCATCAGGGCAGAAGCGAGATTATCCTTGTCATCTACCGCGCCTCGCCCATACACGTATCCGTCATCGATCGTGGCACTGAAGGGAGGGAATATCCATTTCTCGGGATCAACATTAACCACGTCAGTATGAGCCATGATAAGCAATGGTTCCTTGTCTCCACTACCCTCTAGACGCGCTAGAATATTTGGTCGTTCCGGATCATTGTAAAGCGTCTCAACCGGTATTCCTGCCGCTTCCAGCACAGCACGCAAGTAGTCAGCTGCCGGTAACTCTCGCCCCGGTGGATCAGAAGTATCGAACTGCAAAAGCGCGCGAAAATGTTCCAGAGTCTCAACTTCCACTTCAGACCAGCTAGGTTCCCTGACCTGGGCAAAGGAAGAAGAAACAAAAAGGAATAGAAATATGACAACCGTTCTGCGCATGTTTGTTCTCCGTGCAAATAATTGACCAATAGATAGACTAAGGTGCAAGGACAAGTTGTTCCCCACACTATTTTGTAAACTCTTCTTACACCATTTCAACCATGCGGTCTGTAATAGGAGGTTTATCAATCTGCCCGAAGACGGGTGTCTGGTGAAACGAACCATTTATTAATTTTCTCGAACGTACTTCACTAATTGACGAGGACCAACTTCAGCTCCGTAAACATTTCCATGCTTATCAGCTGCAACCCCTTCAGCAGCACTGGTCCCTCCCGGGCTTCTCGCCGGATCCGGAATAAAGCTAAACACATGGCCTGTAATAGCGCTTCCCACGCGAATACCACGACGCCAACCAGGATTAGAAGTAGCACTAGATTCTGAGTCCGCCGCATAGAGCACATCGTCGGCATCGATGTAAATACCGCTTAGCCTACCAAACTGATGCCACTCATCAATAAAATCACCTTCCTGGGTGAAGATCTGAATACGCACATTGCCACGATCGGCAACAAACAGCCGGCCTTGAGAGTCAAAAGCCAAAGAGTGGGGAGTACGAAATTTTCCCGGCTCGGTTCCAATAGAACCCCAGGATTCGAGAAACCGACCATGACGATCGAACTTAGCGATCCGGGCAACAGTGGAGAGGTCAGCATTAGCACCCTGACCACCATGACCGTCACCAACATAGATACTGCCATCAGGCCCTGTCACTACGTCATTAGGGGAATTAAGTAAAGGGCCAGAACCGTCACCGGCAACACCTGGTGTACCTAGAACCAGCAAAACTTCACCTTCAGAGCTAAACTTGTAAACGGTGTGACCCTTACCAGCAGCATCTGGATTTTGTGCCAGCTCGGCCGGAGATGCGGCTCGCGCATCGGTTACCCATACGTTACCGTACCCGTCTACATGAATGCCATGAGGCCAAATTATCATTCCACCACCAAATGAAGTCACAATGTTGCCATCTTTGTCATATTTGATGATCGGGTCCGCATCTGACAAAGCACAACTATTGCTACTGCAGCGTTCTGCAACCCAGATAGACTCACCGTCACTATCGATCTCCACGGCACTTGTGGATCCCCATTCACGATCTTCCGGAAGATCGAAAAAATCATTAATAGTGCGGTAGGGATTGGGGTGTTCGTTAGTGGGATTAGTTACCTTCTGGGCCAATAGTCCGCCGCTGAATATTAAAAACGTACTCAGTAGCGAGACGGTTACCCAGCTAGTTCGAGCTAAAGAAATCATAGCCTGCTCCTTTCATAGTGCTATTTCTGTCGGGGGATCAGAGAGCATAAAAGCCCAATGCCAGAAAGTCTACCCGAAAGCTGGCTAAGCGTTAGCCAAGTGCCCTATTTTCGGGGACCTTGCCAACGTTGCACCAACTCCGACTCGATATTGAAAAGATCGAGTATTCGTCCTACGTGGTGATCGACCAATTCCTCGACAGTCTTGGGTTTGATATAAAAAGCGGGCATGGGCGGGGCGATAATGCCCCCAATGCGACTGACTTTGGCCATTAGATCACAATGACCAGTATGCAATGGTGTTTCCCGAGGAACTAGTACAAGTCGCCTTCGTTCTTTTAATACCACGTCGGCTGCACGCACAATCAAATTATCCGCATAAGAATTTGCTACCGCGGAAAGAGTTTTCATACTACACGGCGCGATAACCATGCCAACCGTCTTAAACGAACCACTAGCAATATTCGCAGATATATCTTTGTCGGAATGCACATGATCTGCCAATGTCTTGACGTCACTGGCCGACCATTCTGTTTCCAACGCTATATTTAGCTTGGACGAATCAGATATCACTAGGTGCGTCTCGATATCTGGCGCTTGCTGCAATACCTCCAGCAGGCGAATACCGTAAATCACACCACTCGCACCCGACATTCCAATAATCAAACGCATATATTCTAGTCCAGCTCAGAAAAGTGAACGATTGTTGCATCAATCTCCAAGCACTGGCAAGGGATTGTGCCAGCTAGTAACATGACGTTTCCGAAGTAACATCGTCTCTCGCAGTTAACATGAGTAAAGCAAACCTCTTTTATGCTCAATCCGGTGGAGTTACCTCCGTCATCAATGCCAGTGCTTGCGGAGTTATTGAAACTGCGCGGCAACACAGAGATAAAATAGGCAAGATCTATGCGGGCCTTAACGGTATCCTGGGCGTACTGAATGAAGACCTAATCGACACCAGCAAAGAATCAAAAAAAACAATTGCCGCGTTACGTTGCACTCCAGCCGGTGCTTTTGGTTCCTGTCGCTACAAGTTGAAATCCTATTCAGACAACCAACGAGAATACGAACGGCTCATGGATGTTTTCCGGGCTCATAATATTCGTTACTTTCTTTACAATGGAGGTGGCGATTCGCAGGACACAGCCAACAAAGTTTCTCAACTTAGCCTAGAAAAAGGATTCCCAATTGCCTGCATCGGGATCCCAAAAACTGTAGACAATGACTTACCCATTACCGATAACTGCCCAGGCTTCGGATCTGTAGCTAAGTACGTAGCAGTATCAATTAGGGAAGCTGGGCTCGATGTAGCTTCTATGTGTGAAAGCTCCACCAAAGTATTCGTGATGGAGGTCATGGGTCGTCATGCGGGTTGGATCGCCGGCGCCTCGGGCCTGGCATCAGAAAAGGAAGGTGATGCACCCCATATCATACTGTTTCCCGAAATTGGCTTTAACAAGGAAAAGTTCCTAAGAAAAGTGAGGCGTTGCGTTGGCCGTTATGGCTATTGTGCGATCGTGGTATCGGAAGGCGTGCAATACAAAAACGGAAAGTTTCTTGCCGAGGCAGGCGGTAAAGATGCCTTCGGCCATGTCCAACTGGGTGGTGTTGCACCCTTTGTAGCCAACATGATCAAAAGAGAGTTTGGTTACAAATATCATTGGGCCGTGGCAGATTATTTGCAACGCTCCGCACGCCACATTGCCTCCGCTACAGACGTGAAACAGGCTTATGCCGTTGGTAAGGCAGCTGTAGAGTTTGCCTTAAAAGGTAAAACCGCGGTCATGCCAATAATTATCAGAAGCAAGGGGAAAAAATACACCTGGCGTATAGGTGAAGCCCAACTATCTGATGTCGCTAACGCAGAAAAAATAATGCCTCGCAACTACATTACACGGGATGGTTTCCACATCACTGAAAAAGCCCGAGCCTATTTCGCCCCCTTGATCCAGGGAGAAGACTACCCAGTCTACAAGCATGGCATCCCTCGCTACGCAAGGCTCGCAAAGATTTTGGAGAAGAAAAAACTGAAGAAATGGAAATCCGCTTAAGGTGCCAGTCGTTCGATGTGCCAACCTCCATCAGACTGGAGAGTATACCTGAACCGATCGTGCAACCGATTCTCGCCTCCCTGCCAAAATTCAATCTCATGGGCTTTAACCCGATAGCCGCCCCAGAAATCGGGAAAGGGTACTTCGCCTGACTGGAACTTCTGCTTGAGCGACTCGAACTGGTTCAATAGGAATGTCCTTGAACTAAGAACGCTACTTTGTTCAGAAGCTAACGCTGCAATTTGGCTTTCGCGAGGCCGAGTGATGAAATACTTGAGCGACTCGGCTGCGGAGATCTTCTCGGCAACTCCGCAAATCTTTACCTGACGATCAGCATTGTGCCACGGAAAGTGCAAGCTGATACTGGAATTATGCCCCAACTCTTCAGCCTTGCGACTCCCGTAGTTCGTGTAGAACACAAACCCATTCTTATCGAAATATTTCAGGAGTACGATGCGCTGACTAGGTTGCCCGTCACGCGAAACAGTCGCAATGGTCATCGCCGTTGGATCCACAATTCCTAGCCCTAGGACCTGAGCCATCCATTGCTCAAACTGGCCGATAGGATCTTCTAACAGATCTTCTCTGCGCAGACCATCCTTCATGTATTCACGTCTTAACGATTCAAGATCCATTAAGGCTCCGATTTAACCTATACAGGTTTTAGATATAAAAATGTGTAGACTACTCTGAATATATAGACAACGCGTGATTGGGTGTGAGCCGCACTTTGACGACGCAACAGTTTCTACCTGATCAAATCACCGTATTCCCAATATTGTTGGCGTGCTGTACCTGTAACGTAGTAAAACGTCCCCTCACCATGCTTATCAGAGGCATAAAATCCACCAACATACTTTTGGCCATCCGGCCATCTATAGGTACCATATCCCTGATAGTGATCCTCGACAAAATCGCCCGTATAGTTCTCGTAGTTTTCCTTTAACCAGAACTCAGTATGCTCGTTCTCTCGCCACTCGGGAAGATTAAAAAAATAGGAACCCTGCCCATGACGCTTATTATTGCGCCACTCGCCTATGTAAAGTTTTCCTTTACCATTCCAGTGTGTGCCGCGACCTTCCCGGATACCTTCAATCCAATTGCCTGCATATACTTCTTCTTCAGTGAATGAAATCGGTACTTCTAGCCTGCCATAACCATGAAATTCGCCACTCTTGAAGATCCCCATATATTCGCCTTTACCCCATTGAGAAGTGAGCTTTAACGTACCACGTCCTTCTATACAATCTCCATATGTGCATTCCTTGTTCGTAATTCCAGCCAGGGTTTGGGATAAACTGTCTGCTCCCCAACATCCAAAAAACGCAGCCAAGCAAAGCAAACGTAGATCGAACACTGCATATGCTTTCATTTTAGACTCCTTATCCACTGCTCTGATAATTATAACTTTCTAGCGCCATGGGTCTACAGCACATGTTAAAGTCAATTTCGCTTTAATCCGACCTCTTATTAAACATAGACTGTAGAAATGACGAACCACATAGCAGTATGGTTGGCCGAGAATGGCTTCGGAAAGATCGTTCGCCGAGAATCAGTCGGTGGAGGATGTATTAATGATACTGAACGTCTCCACCTGGATGCTGGTAATTCTTTATTCCTAAAACAACACGCTCAAGCGCCAGAAGACATGTTTCATTCCGAAGCAGTTGGTCTCCAAGCGCTAAGTAATAGTCAATTTTTGCGTGTTCCCACTGTCATTCACGTAGAAGATGATTTTATTCTACTTGAAGACCTCGGCCAAAGTTCACCCGGGGAGAGATTTTGGGCAGAACTGGGCAAAGGACTGGCCCAATTGCACTCCGAGGAATATCCGCATTTTGGGTTCAAGATCAACAACTATTGTGGCTCAATACCACAGCAAAATGATCCAATCAAAGATGGTCACGAATTCTTTGCCAATTACCGTATCCTGACGTTGGCTTCCCAGGCTTTTCATCAGAACTTGCTGGACCGAACCGAACTCACGAAATTAGAGTATATCGCTGCAAACCTAGCCCGTTGGATCCCCAAACAACCTGCTGTTTTAATCCACGGTGATCTCTGGTCAGGCAATGTTCATTGTGATGAAGAGGGACACCCAGCACTGATTGATCCTGCTACTTATTGGGGCTGGGCAGAAGCCGAACTGGCCATGACAGAGTTGTTTGGTGGTTTCGGTAGCGACTTCTATGCATGCTATGCTGAGCAAGCAATTCTGGACAGTGGCTGGCGCGATCGTGCACCAATATACAATCTCTATCATCTGCTTAACCACTTATTGCTCTTTGGCAGAAGTTACCTGGGATCTATAAAGGGTATTACCCAGCGATTTGCCCGCACCTAAACCTCCCGGCAAAATATACCGCCATCCCCCTAAAAAGGGATTGGGTGAATTTATCTCATCTTCTAGATTGTGCTTCTAAGCACGGCGAGTGGACTGGTTTGGACCACTCTTCGTGTTGAGTTGATGCCGAGACCGGCTATGATAAGCATGCCTAGTAATGGACCTGCTGCCCAGACCCAGTAATGGAGGGAAAACTCCTGTTGGAAAACCTGTTCCTGAAGATAGTAGAGACTGACTTCTGCTCCAATGGTAGCTATTAATCCAGCAACAAAGCCGATTGAGGCAAACTCGATTAAAAGACTGGTAAGTATTAGTTTTTTACCAGCACCAAGAGTCCGAAGAATAGCGTTTTCATGAAATCTCTCGTCCAAGCTCGCGTTCACGCAGGAAAGCAGCACCAAACCCCCGCATATCAATACTAAGATCGAAATTAGTTCAACGGCTGAAGTCACCTGAGCAATTATTGTTTGAATTTGCTCGATTAGCGCATCAATTTCTATTATGACCATTGTAGGAAAAAGCCGTATTAGATCGTTCAGTAGAACCTTCTGCTCTCTTTCCATCAATGCGGTGGAAAGAAATGTAGCGCCAAGATGATCGATGGTGCCGGGTGAAAAGATTATAAAAAAGTTGGGTTGCATATTATCCCAACGCACACTGCGAAAGTTACTTACCTCTGCAGTAACAACCTGTCGGTTCACCTCGAACTCAATTCGGTCGCCTAATTCTAGATCCAACCAGTCAGCATACTCCTCTTCTATAGAAACATAGCCTGGCTGGGGGTCCACTCCCCACCAAGTACCGGAGGTTATAAGGTTGTCTTTCGGAAGCTCTTCGGACCAAGTCACCTGACGTCGACTTAGCTGACCGCGTACACGTCTACCGCCACTGGACGTTTGCTGTTCGTTTTGCAGAGGCGGAGCATCGCTTTGTGGGCTTTCGTTAAAACTAATTGTTTCAACCAGGTCAGCATCGTCTAGTCGAGTGTTCTCCGTTAGCGTGCCCCCACCGAGAGAGTCTTCATCGTTATTGCTTGGATTAGGCAGGTTTCCATTAACCCGGTTCACCCTGGCGCTGGTTAGCGAATAAAAGGCATTGCTTTCAACTCCGTTCTCTGCGAAAAAGTTCTGGATGCCCGCAATCTGGCCCTGAGTAATATTCATCATGAAATGATTCGGCGTGTTCTGTGGCAGTTGTGCCTGCCATTCTTCTATAAGGTCGGTGCGAACCAGTGTCAGAATCAATAGCGACATAATGGTTACGGAAAAAACCATTACCTGAAGCACATTCTGTTTGCGCCGACGCCGTGCTGCGGTCATCGCTAGCAGCCAGGCGCTTCCCGCTTTCATGCCCGCAGAACCACTGGAACGAAGAAAAAGGTAAGACACAATGGATAGAAATAGGGCGATAGCAGCAACTGCACTTATGAGTACTGAACTAAGGAACAGATCTTCGCTGTACCAGTAGATAAGAAAAATAGTGCCAAGCACCCCAAATAAATAGGGTACGTAAGCGCTTATTTTTTGCTGAGTTATATCCTTGCGAAGCACTCGCAGCGGGGGAGTCTCGCGCAACGCCAACAATGGCGGTAATGCGAAGGCAAGTAAGCATACAAAAGCAGTAAGTGAACCAATTACATAAGGCTGAAAGCCTGCAGGTGGCAACGTAAACAATAGGACTGACTGAAGTAACCGAAATATCCCCTGGTGAACTAGGTAACCGAGCACACACCCGACCAAAACAGCGATTACCGCCAACATCAATTGAATCGCAAGATATATCAGTGAAATCTGTGCAGAAGTACATCCGAGCGTCTTCAGGATAGCTACATAGTCGTAATGACGCTCACTGTACCGCTTAGCTGTCAAGGCGATAGCGACACCTGCCAGCAAAACAGCAAAGAGAGATCCCAGTAGAAGAAAGCTCTCCGCGCGCTCAAGAGCTTCACTGACTTCCTCGCTCTCGTCCCTGATGTCTCGAATGTAATAACGTCCTCGCCATTCTTCCCGCGCCCTGAACCAACCTTCGAATTCATCAAGTAATTCCAGGTCATCGTGGGCGAATAGGTACCTATAGCTTATCCGGCTTCCAAGTTGCACCACGTTAGTCGTCTCTACATCATCCATGTGCAGCATTAGCCTAGGCCCAGCGTTATCGACCAGTCCGCCTCCCGACCGATCTGGTTCAGTAATGATTATCTTGCTGACATTCAGTTCTGCTTCGCCAACCGATACCGAGTCCCCAACTTCAATACCAAGCGCAGGTAAAGCTCGGGATTCTAACCAAACTTCTCCCCGCGGAGGTCCGCTCTGAATTGGTGAACCGCGTACGAAGGGCGCGTCGGCAATAATTACATCCCCACGTAAAGGGTAGTTGTCAGTCACTGCCTTGGCTGCAACCAATAGATTGCCGCTTTCGGAAAATGCCATGGAAGTAAACGACAGGGTTTCAGCCGTACGCAATCCCCGTGACTGGCCTTCCTCAAGCACTTCTACCGGGAGGGTACCCCGACCACTGACGATACGATCTGCTGCAAGCATGTTGGCTGATTCCAGCAACAAAGCTTTTTCCAGCCGATCAGTAAATAAGGCGATGCCTGTAACTGACGTTACTGACATCACCAAAGCAAGAGATAGCAGACGTAATTCACCCCCATGCCAGTCCCGCTTAAGCAACCTTATGGCCAATCTCAACAGATTGCTTAGTGGCTTTTTATCGGATACAGGTACTGGATTTGCTTCAAGCACTGAAAGCCTCAATGTTCGGTTCATCACTCACGATTTCGCCAGCGACCAGCTTCACGATTCTTTCGCACCGGCTCGCTAAACGCTCGTCGTGAGAAACAAGTACCAGTGTCGTCGAATATTCATGATTTAGATCAAACAAAAGATCGACCACCTTTGCACCGGTGGCCGTATCTAGATTGCCAGTAGGTTCGTCTGCAAACAAAATTCGGGCTTTAGTTGCAAAAGCTCTCGCAATCGCAACACGTTGCTGTTCCCCGCCTGAAAGCTGGTTCGGGTAATGGTGCCAGCGTTCTCCCAGACCAACCCGTTCCAGTAACTGTTTAGCCTTGTTTTTTGCCTCAGGGTCTCCCTTGAGTTCGATTGGTAACATCACATTTTCCAGAGCTGTGAGGCTAGGCAGTAGTTGAAATGATTGAAACACGAAACCCACCAGTTGACCCCGTAATATAGCCCGCTGCTCTTCATCCATTTGAGTTAGATTGTGTCCATTGAGTATAACTTCTCCCGAAGTAGCGCCGTCCAATCCAGCCATGAGCCCTAATAAAGTTGACTTGCCAGAACCAGATGCACCAACAATGGCAACCGCTTCCCCTGGCTCAATGAGCAGGCTCACTCTCTTGAGAATGGTCAATACGCCTTCACTGGTAACAACAGCCTTGACCAAATTTTTCGTTTCTATCATCTTTACTCTTAACTCGCAGAAAAAAGGCAGCTCGCATTATAATCGAAATAGACACAGAAGGTTCTGCTCCCGCTCACCTGCCTGCATGGGCTCTGGTGTCATACGGGAAAGGAAGGGGCAATGTTTAACATATTCAACGATTGGGTTTGTAATTGATGCGATGAAATCCATATTAATCAGATTAGCCGCTTGTCTAATTTTTTCTCAGCATTTGTATTTAATTGAAGCTGAGGAAGAGCCTTATACATTGCTGGTGTTCGGAGATAGCCTAAGTGCCTCCTATGGCATGAATGAGGATGATGGTTGGGTGACTCTGCTTGCTAAAAGGCTGCAAACAGAAAATTGGCCCTACCAAGTTGTCAATGGCAGCATAAGCGGTGAGACAACGACCGGCGGTTTAGCACGTCTGCCGGCAATACTGAACGCCTATCATCCCGACCTGGTGATCCTGGAACTGGGAGGAAACGATGGCCTCCGCGGGCTACCTTTAGATACCCTGAAACAGAACCTGATCAGGATGATCGATATTATTGAAACTACTGGTGGCCAAGTATTGCTCACAGGTATCCAAATTCCTCCCAATTACGGGCCACGATACACTTTACCGTTTTTCCAATTGTATAAAGAAATTGCTGAAGAACGACAAATCCCTCTCGTTCCTTTCCTAATCGAAGGCATTCCACAACAACCAGAACTGATGCAGAATGATGGCATTCATCCGAAGGCAGAGGCACAGTACATGATACTTGATAATGTATGGCCTTTCCTGGAGCCCGGACTGGAACATAATTAGGAAGAAAATTCTACTGAGGCGTTAATACGTGAGATATGACGCGGCACATGTTAAATCTATCGCAAAGGCTAAACCACTCGAAAGGAATTGGACTAGACCAGGTCCTCAGCTGCCTCTGTGATCGCCGAATTTCCTGTAAAACTAAATAGCATTATCGCTGATGCGATATTACAAAGAGCGATAACCAGCAAAGCCAGGTTATAGTTACCAACCAAGTCATAGTAGTAAGCCACTAGCACAGGGCCCAACGCAGACATTCCGAAGGTGAACGGCATGGCTGTAGACCTCACAGCCCCTAAATAGCGTCTTCCAAAGAAGGAAGCCCAGATCACCTCCTGAAGCGGCAGTAGGCCTCCCCAACCAATGCCCATAAATAAAAACCCAGCATACACCAACAGGTCAATCTGCCTGTCCACACTGAACACTATAATTACTACAGAAACACCAGTAACGGCAGCACCTAGGGCCGCAAGTTTTCGTGGATTATATCTGTCAATTAATACTCCCCAGAATGGTTTGCTGAGAAAGGCTGGTACGGAGGCAATGGAAATCATGGAAGAAGCTACGAAACGGGAATAACCGACGTCGGTCATGAACGGAATGGTCTGGATCAACATGACAGTTATAGATATCTGAAACAACCCAAAAGCGAATACCAGGAAGTAAAAACTTGAGGTCCGCATGGCCTGACCTCGCGTCATAGACTTATCAAAATCCGCTATTGCTGCTGCTCCGAGACCAGCCGCCACCTGTTTATCCGATTTTCCATCGGGATGAAGCTGATAGTCTTCTGGTCGCCGACGCACGATCAAAGCCATAGGTAATGACACCATCAGTGCCCCCATTCCAAGTAGTTGCCAAGAACTTCGCCAGCCAAATTCATCTACCATCCAGGTAGCGATCGGTGGCAGCACTATCCCTGCCAGAGAAATACCCATTCCAGCCAGGGCTACCGCCCGACCCCGACGCTCTACAAACCACTTCCCCAACGTGACATTGACCACTAGGTTACCGATCATAGCGGCACCCGCGGTAAGTATAAGACCGTTGAGAATCAGCCATTCAGATAGTGTATTGATACTGCCAAGACTAAAGATAGCTGTTGCCAGTACTACAGATCCGGCCAAGATGAAGGGCCGACCTCCAAATCTGTCGATATAAGAACCGATTACAAACCCAGTGCAGGCCATGACAATCTGGCCGATCGAACGTGATGCTGTGAACTCAGCGCGACTCCAGCCAAATTCTTCGGTCATGGGAATCATGAAGGAGCCAACCACATAATTTGACATCCCCACGGCAACAAATTGGGTGATGAAACCGGCTAAGACAATCCAGTAACCATAATAAAATCGGTGTTCAGACGAAGGCAACAGTACTCCCTGTTTGAATCATTAAAAATATTAAAAAATACAATGGACCCAACACGTTAGTTATAACGGACAGTGCCTACTATTAGTTGTCTCGGTGTTTTTAAAACTATCGGCGGCCGCTATCAAACGAAAGCCCGCGGCCTATGTTTCGTGTTACGCCGCTGCGACTATCTAAAGATCGAGTTCTGGGTCTGTCAAAAGTAACGCCTGACTGGTGATGGCTTTTATTTCGGTATTGCCGATCCAGCACTGAACTCCGATGATCGAAGTTAAGCCCCTGGGATGCGTTTACACGTTCGTTATAGTGACGGTCTCGATCAGTATTAGGCCGGCGGTAGGGTGAACGATTCGAGTATGTGTAACTTCGCCCGCCGAATACAGCAGGTAGCGCACGCCGCGAATTGATTGATGCGTCACGGTGATAAATTGGGGAGATCGACCCCAGAGACTTCGCTGAGTAATACTCTCGATTCAAATTACCGTGCAACAAGCTTATCAAGCTTAACGAATGAGGCAGCAGTGGATCGCGACTACTTAGATTGGCGCGCAGAAAAGCATTTTCGAGGCTTTGGTAACGACGGGAAATAGCAGTGAACTCGGATCTTAGATGGGCATGGCCACGATCATCTTGAATGACTTTCATAAGACGCGCTGTTTTACGGCTTAAACGATCGGCGTGGAACCGCATGTTTCCTTGGCCCCGGGTATTGCGTAATTCGTTCGCAAGTTGGGTGCTGGCAGAATGTAACTCAGAGGCAAGGCGGACCAATTTAAATTCATCAGCAAACAGCGCAACAGGAGAGATGCACAAACCTACCAGAATTACTGTAACAAGACGCATGGTAATATTGCCCGTAGTTGTTGCAATAACCCGAGCCATGACGACTCCCCCATTTTTAAGTTCATTAGCCAAGCTCGTTTTATAAAGAGCTTTACTGATTTTCTACTTAATAGCTTAGTAGTAATGAGATTCGCTCCTCTCGCCGGCGGTGATCGCCAAATACTGGCCAATCACTGGCTCCAGGCCCTGTAATAGGCACTCAACTATAAGCGCATGGCCAATGGATACCTCTAGAATATCAGGAATATCCAGGAAACGCCTCAGGTTATCCAGATCCAGGTCATGTCCAGCATTTACACCAATTCCGAGGCTAGTAGCCGCCGCCGCGGTATCCGCATACTGTGCGAATATTGGGTGTTCCGACTCTAGTCCAAAATGCGAGGCGTAGTCCTCGGTATACAATTCGATACGGTCAGCGCCGACAGACTGCACCTCAGCAATTTTTTCTGGCACCGGATCGAAAAACAAGCTGCTACGTACTCCTAAATCTCTCAGCCTCTTTACCCTGTCTTTTAATAATTCTTCATTCCCCGCAACATCCCAACCATGATCCGAAGTAAGTTGCCCGGGAGCGTCGGGCACCAATGTGCACTGAGCTGGGGAAGCCTGCGAAACTAGCGCCATGAATTCCTCTGAAGGATAACCCTCGATATTGAATTCCACGTCACTATAGAGTCTCAAAAAATCGCTGATGTCAGTTACATCCTGGCGAGTTATGTGCCGCTCGTCTGGCCTCGGATGCACCGTGATACCTTTCACCCCGAGATTCACCAAGCGTTCGACGAAATTCACTAGTTTCGGAAAGTTTCTTCCCCGCGAGTTGCGGAGCAAAGCTATCTTATTAACGTTAACACTCAGTATGGTCATCACTATGAAACTGTTATTGGGTCAGAAAGCCCATTGAGTTAATTAAAAGGCTTGAGGCCCTTCGACAAAAACCAATGCCGTGCTCCAATAATAGTTTTTAGCTCGACATTTGGGGAAAGAGACGGAATTATAACCCATGTAGGATAATCAGCGGCTTAGCATTTTCAGGATGCTCTTTGTAGTTTAGCTGCATCCTGGATTCAATTAATTTAGCGATTTAAGCACATCAATAACATCGTCGTGATGAGACTTGGTTTTCACCTTGTCCATAATGTAAGTCAACTCGCCCCGCTTATTGATAATGAAGGTGGTTCTAATGATGCCCATGAACTCCCGGCCCATGAATTTTTTCAGACCCCATATGCCGTATTTTTCGGCAACCCTATGGTCTTCGTCGGATAGTAGAGTGAAGTTCAGGCTTTCTTTTTTTTCAAACTTCTTGAGGCGGCTAACTGGATCGGGGCTTATACCCAAGGCAATGGTGTCGAAAATTGCCAACTCCTCTTTATTGTCCCTTAGGCCACAAGCCTGTCTGGTACAACCTGGTGTCATAGCTTTGGGATAGAAGTACAGCACTACGTTTTGTTTGCCTGTAAAATCCTCCAGACTTACCTCGTTGCCATCCTGATTATAAAGAGTGAAAGCTGGAGCCAGGTTACCTGACTTGATTGAAGTCATTTTCAAATTCCCGATTAGTTTTCAACAAAGGCATTATACAGATTCGGCAGAATTGACATGCTAAGATAATTGTTATGTTCAAGCCTCCACACTCCGCTGTGGTTCTCACCGGTGCCGGTATTTCCGCCGAGTCGGGTATCGAAACTTTTCGTGCAGCCGATGGGCTCTGGGCTAACCACCCCGTTGAAGAAGTCGCCACACCGGAAGGTTTTGCCCGCGACCCTCAAAAAGTCTACGACTTCTACAACCAACGCCGTCGACAACTGGTATCGAGTAAGATACAGCCAAATGCAGCCCATATTGCACTGGCAACCTTCGAATACGAATTCGATGGCTCCTTCCTGCTGATCACCCAGAACGTGGACAACCTGCACGAGCGAGCTGGAAGCAAAAATCTGCTGCATATGCACGGCGAATTACTGAAGATGCGCTGTCAGAATTCGGGGATAGTGTTCGACATGGAGAAAGATTTTGACTTTGACACCCATTGTCAGTGCTGTGGTACGCTGGGAAATCTCCGGCCCCATATTGTTTGGTTTGGAGAGATGCCCTTCCACATGAACGAGATAAACAGAGCTCTAGAAAGTTGCGACCTGTTTGTTGCCATAGGGACGTCTGGCAACGTGTATCCCGCCTCCAGCTTTTATCAGATAGCCAAATCAAGAAAAGCCTACACAGTGGAGATCAACCTGGAGGAAACCAAGTCTGTCTTCGATGACAATGTTTACGGTCGTGCCACAGAAGTAGTACCTGCTTACTTTAAAGATCTATTACAGAAATAAGCTATCAATTCGAATAAGCCCTTGTAATTAAACCCGTGGTGCGATTTCAAACACCCAAATCTCTCCGGAGGCAATGAGTTCGCGATTAATAAGCGAACCATACTTTCGAATCTTCTTCTCGATTACCCAATCTATCTCAGGACCATCTGTTAAACGCTTAAGTGTGCGTTCATATCGAGTATCGCCAATTCGCAGCTCGGCAGCACCATTGCCTTCCACCGCGTGCACAGCCCAACGCTTCCAAAGTCGACCAACCGTGGAGCCCATGAAATCACAGGTCACAAAAATTCTTCCGTTGCTAGCGATAATTAAAGTCGTTCTGGAATCCTGTGTCTCATTGAGCTGCAACTCAACCAAGCGAATATCATCTGTAAAGCTCCAATCTGGTTCGGGCCCTTGATACAGTTCTCCGGAACTAAATATTCCGCCACGGAAGACGACGGAAGGGCCATCATTATTGCGGGCATCTAACCAAAGAGTAACAACCACGATTATGGGAACAAGAACGACCAGACCCAGGACCTGGGAAACGATTGTTGTTATTTTCATGTATAGAGTATGCCTCTTTTTTGAAATATGGCTAACCTAGTCAATTAAAGTTCAAGAAGAGGTCTGCCAGCTCTATTGTAGTATGATCACACAGTGAAAACTCGCCAAAACTTTGGTGAAACCCGTATAACTATTCGGCAGGAATCCTCATGCAAGAAAAAGTAGAATCGAATTTCCCGGCACCTGTGGTCGCGTGGTCAACCTTGAGCATTCTGTTTCTGGCGTATATATCATCTTTTGTAGACAGACAAATAATCAATTTACTTGTAGAGCCTATTAAAGCAGATTTTCAGATCTCGGATACCCAGGTAAGCCTGTTGCTGGGCCCCGCTTTTGTGATTTTCTATTGTTTGGTAGGTATACCGATAGGCAGATTGGTAGATATCTGGTCAAGGAAGAAAATAATTACAGTGGGCATAACACTCTGGAGCCTGATGACCGCTATGTGTGGATTGGCCCAAAATTATATGCACCTTTTCCTGGCAAGGATTGGGGTCGGTGTTGGCGAAGCGACTCTAGCACCGGCTGCTTACTCGATACTGGCAGATAGTTTCCCTCCGAAAAAATTAGGTTTTGCGATGGGTGTCTTTAACATGGGCACCGCTGTGGGAGCGGGTCTGGCATTGATAATAGGTGGCACAATTATTTCATTCGTTACCGGAGAGAGCCAGGGCAACATATCATTATTAGGTGTTGATTTTCTCTCGGGGTGGCAGTGGGTTTTTATTCTGGTCGGCCTGCCTGGTTTGCTCATTGCTATGCTTACTTCTCTTATAAGAGAACCCGACAGAATGACCATATACGAACAATCAAGTTTTCATGGTAATAACTCGATTCCAATCCAAGAAGTGAAGAACTTTTTCGTAAAAAATCTGGATTTTTATTTGCCTCATCATCTAGCCGTGGGGTGCAGTAATCTTGGATTGGTAGGAATTAACTCGTGGGTTGCAGTGTATTTTATGAGAATACATGGCTGGTCGCTGAGCGAAGCTGGCTTTAATATTGGTTTTGCCTTGATCCTTGGAGGCTCACTGGGTTTGATAGTAGGAGGTTGGTTAAGTGACAGATTTTCCATTCGCTTTGTAGGAGGAAAAGCTATTTTTTGCCTAATTTGTGCCATATTGTCCATCCCGTTCGCCACACTCTTCGCTACTGAAGAAAATGCTTTTAATGCGCTTGTATTTTTTGCCTTGAGTTATAGCTTTATGGTGGCGCCTATCCCTGCTGCCGCTGCAATGTTACAAGAGACTACTCCTAACCGTATGAGAGGTACGCTGTCTGCTTTTTACCTCCTCGTTATAAGCCTAATCGGCTTAGCATTTGGCTCACCGATAGTGGCGCTACTGAATGATTCTTTTTTTGGGGGTGGCAGTGGTATTCAACAATCTTTACTAATAGCTATACCTTCATTTAATCTGGTGGCGGCTATCTTTTACTTTAGGTTGCTAAAGCCCTATTACACTAGATGTTCTTAGTTGACCATTGCGGGAGATTTTCACTTTGCGAAGAATTCTAAAAGGATTGGCAGGCCTGACCATAACTCTGGGAATGCTAGTTCTAGTCATCTATTTGGCGACAGGTCCCCAGCTGCCTGCAGTGACCTCCGCAAGCGCCAATTGGCTTGGACCTGGACCACTTCCTGTGGGTCAGAACGAATTTATATTTGTCGATGAAACTAGGCCCACGGACGATAATCGAGGTAATCCTGGTAGTCCCAACAGGACCTTTCCCACTACGGTGTGGTATCCAGAAAACACGGGAGGCTCTCACCCTCTTATCATTCATAGCCACGGTATCATGTCCAGTCGCACAGAAATGACTTACATGCTGGAGAATCTTGCCAGTCATGGTTACATAATTGCGGCCACTGACTATCCACTCACTAAGGGAGGCACACCGGGCGGCGCCAATGCGATAGACGTGGTGAATCAACCCGCAGACGTTTCCTTTTTAATAGATTCAGTCATTGCCCTAGAAGGTAACGAAAAACCTTTTGAAGGGCTTATTGATATCAATCGCATCGGTCTTACCGGGCTATCATTAGGCGGATTGACGACGACACTAACGACTTACCACCCACGTTGGCGGGACCCTCGTATAAAAGCGGCTGTGTCTATAGCGGGACCGAGCGCCGTGTTTACGGAGTATTTCTATACAACCTCGGATATTCCATTCCTGATGATAGCGGGTACTTCCGACGCACTTATCGACCATAAATACAATGCGGCGATTATTCCAGAACGAATCGAAAACGGCATGTTGATAACTATTGAAGGTGGTTCACATCTGGGTTTCATCGGTCTTTCTGATCCCTTATTTCGTTTCATGAATAACCCTGACAACATCGGCTGTCAGGCGATCCTCGCGGTGCTTGATCAAAATCCAGATGATATGTTTCTGGCCCTGGGCACCGAGGCAGAAGGCGTAGTCGCTAATCCCGAAGCCCCTGATGTCTGTCAAAAAATGCCTGCTCTAGAAGCTTCCCATCCTGGCCAACAACAATTGATTACCCAAATAGCCGTGTTAAGTTTTTTCGAATCAGTATTCGCGAAACCAGAAGATGAACGAGCCACAGCACGTGACCAACTCCAAACTTCCCTGGCCTTTGATTTCGAAAAAGTGAGCTTTACAGACTAGATTACGAATTGCAGGGTTTCAGGTAGCAGACAATTATTTTTATCACAAAGCTGCAGCGTCAATTCAAAGCTCACACTAGGTGACAATACGTCCCCCGGCTTTTCAGTGCTTACAAGAATTGCGGAGACTATGAAGCCATTTTCATAAATATCTACTTTATCCTGGTTTAACATTAAGCTGACCGTTCCTGAAGGATAAGTCACTTCATGCTCCTCCCAGCAAAGCTCCTTTTCAGCCATTTTGAATTTTAATGCTACATAACTGCCGGTTGGTAGCACAGCAGCGGTAATATGCCACCCGTCTTCGAGATAAGCAGTGATTTCCACGGTGATTTTGTCTTCTGAAGCGCCGGAAATTTTTCGTGTTACGATTTTCGCTAGACCATTGCCTGCATATTGGATTGGACCGGTACTGCCGGATTTATACTCATCAATCACTCGCAATAGACTGGTGTGGCTCATAGAGTTTTCATTAATTTGCCCAGCCAGTGAAGCCAGGCAAGTATCAATGTACTGTCTATAATAAAGCTCGCTATGTGTGTCGTCGCACAAGGCACTGCATCGCAGAAGCCTCAACAGACAATCCAATATTGTGGCTATTGCAGAAATCGTTGCACCATCGCTGGCATTGCGAGACCTGGTAAGCTGAGGCCCGGCCTGATCGTGCGGGCTCAGGAAGAAACCACCTCCCTTGTCATCCCAAAATTCTTGAACTGTTGTATCCATTAACCTGACTGCTTGCGAGAGATATTGTTGCTTGCCAGTCACACTAAAGAGAATGAGCAGAGCTTGAATAAAGTTAGCGAAATCTTCAAGCTGTCCTCCGATTGATGTGGCCCCGTTAAGATATACACGATTGAGCCTTCCGTCGCACCTAACGTTGTGCTCATAAACCATTTGTGCGGCTCTCTCTGCTGCTTCTGTCCATTCGTGATTCTTGTAATAGAACCCTGCCTGGGCAAGCGTTGAAATCATTGCACCAGTCCATCCGACGATGAGTTTGTCATCCCTAAAGGGGTGGATACGTCGTTCCCTGGCCGAGTATAGTTTTTCAAGAATGATATCAAGCCTTTCAATAAAATCAGTCGCCCGGTCGCCTCTTTGTCCTAAAAGAGGTTTGGAAAGGTTAAGGATATTCGATTTTTCGAAATTACCACGCTCTGTTACGTCAAATACAGAGAGGGCTAAGTCGATTTCTTCTTTATCCAGCTCTTCTTCAAGCTCAGCTATTGTCCATAGAAAGAATACGCCTTCGGCTCCTTCGCTATCGGCATCGGTAGCAGAGAAAAAGCCACCTTCCGGCAGCTGCATGTCGCGGAGCACATAATCCAGGGTTTGCTTACAGACTCGTCTGAAGAATGGATTACCTGTAAGTTGGAAAGCCTCAAGATAAACCAATCCCAATTGGGACTGGTTGTAGAGCATTTTTTCGAAGTGCGGCACCAGCCACTGCTCATCCACGCTGTAACGATGAAACCCTCCCGCCACCTGATCGTAGATCCCGCCACAAGCCATGGCATCAAGTGCCCTGCACACAAAGCCCATAGCGTTCCCATCGCGCGCTCGACGAGCCCGATCCATCATAAACAACAACAAGGGTTCTTGAGGAAACTTGGGCGCTCCAACCAACCCTCCCAGACTACGATCTTCACGCTGAAATAGGGCCTGGGCAACTGTTTTCGTAATCTTGCTGTCCAGCGTTAGTGCCTCAGTCCTAACGCTCAATATACGATTAATAGCATCGCTGATGTCGTTCGCACTTTTCTCCAGCTCCGGGTACTTGTCCTGCCATGCTTCTACAATCTGAAGCAGTAGTTTCATGAAAGTGGGAGGAGGGAAGTAAGTGGCAGCGAAAAATGGCTTGCCATCAGGCAATAAGAAATTGGACATAGGCCAACCACCCTGCCCTGAGATAATTTGCACACCGGTCATGTAAATTTCATCCACATCGGGAAACTGTTCCCGGTCTATCTTAATACTGACAAAGTGGTTATTGAGCAGTTTGGCTATTTCGACGTTGTCGAAGCTTTCCACTTCCATGACATGACACCAGTGACAGGTAGAGTAGCCAATAGACAGGAAAATTGGCTTGTGCTCGGCTCGTGCCGCCTCAAAAGCTTCAGACCCCCAGGCCCACCAATTCACAGGATTATGTGCGTGTTGCAAAAGGTAGGGAGAATCTTCCAAGATTAATCGATTAACAAAAACCGCGTTGCCTTCAGCATAGAGATGTTCGGTGCGCTTCTCGTAACTGCCGGTTTTCTCGGTTTCGGCCTGTCGAAGCTTTCGTTCAAGTTCTGTTTCAGGGTTGTTACTTGTCATATTCAAGGTTTGTCTTACCTGCTTCCTGGCGAAACAACGAGACGTCCATATGCAAAGTTTCGTTAACCTAGTGAGCCTCCAGCCTATCGCAATCCTGCTGGGGTGTAACGCTTCGTTTCCTTTGCAGGTAGAGACTGCCAGCAATCCATGGTAATTTTCTATTCATATTCTACATTACCCATGAGGGACTAGCGTGAATACCACTGTAAACAATTCTAAGCGAAATTTCCTGAAAGCAACGGCTTTGGCTGGCGGCGCTGCGGCTTTGACATCATGTGCAACTTCCTCTTCGGCTCCCTCGATGTCGGGTATTACCCACTCACAGGTACCCAGTTTTTATCCTCAGCACAATGAACGCACCAAAGGTTGGCTTAGATTTCTCTGGCAGAAAGCAACTTTCCCAGATGACTGGAGCTATACGGGGGAAGAAGAGCTCCCATGGGGAATCGGTCTGCCCCGAGATGAAGTCAATTGGGATTATGACGGTAAGGGTCCTCATCCCTGGTGGGACCAATACACGTCGGCTCCAATGTTGAGCTACCCCCGCTTTGATCTTGCAGATTCCAGCTATGCTGTAATGCTCATGTCCGACCAGACTCCAGCCTGGCGAGAAGTCTACACCCGTATCATGGACGAATTGGCTACCAGGCATACCGCCTACTGGGCCGCTATCGATTGGAATACCTTTATAGGCCCAAGTCCCAATAGGAAAAATTACGCAGATTTCCCACAATTAGCGCCAGGCTTTCAGGCATGGCCAGAACGTGTTCGCGGAAATTATGATCGTCCTGGCTGGACTGCTAACGGAGTCGAGCCTTGGGGACTGCAACCTGACCCTATAGGCGCCGACGGGAATCTATTCTTCCGCGGCTGGTTAAATCTCCTCCTATCAATTTACAAATATGTTTCCGGAGACGAAAAATGGGAACAGCCATGGATGATCGCTGGATACCAGAACGAGCAGTTCGAATGGACTCAACCCAGGATTGTCGAACATTTACACAGACAATATACAGATCACCCCGAAGGACCCCAATGTGAAAACACCAAGATCTGGCCTATCTGTAACTCATCCGCTGGATTAGGCATTTATCTCTCTGATCAACTCGGTGTATCTAATGCTCACGGTGCTTTTGAAAATTGGATCGAGTTCATGAAAGATAACTACATGAGCATCAACGGGCAGAATCAAATCGAATCGATTACCTTGTATTACGATCCTTTGGCCGATTTTAAGGTAAATTTTCCAGGAGTTGGCGCTGGCGCTGGCGTAGCGTTTTACCTAATG